>Ga0129316_1000129_pt1 | contig 55465 bp, 49 predicted proteins | sample Cm1ome_2_FD_94429 | JGI IMG/M metagenome (GOLD analysis project Ga0129316, IMG submission 94429) | Eastern black-and-white colobus group fecal microbial communities from Wisconsin, USA - Cm1022B metagenome | ecosystem: Host-associated > Mammals > Digestive system > Large intestine > Fecal...
GTTCCCGGAGAAAAGGAAAGATGGAAGCTGGATAAAGAAGATCGTATTCAATTTCCCTGTGCCTGTTGATGGCGAGGAAGTGAAAGAACTTCCCTTGGAAACTGAAACAACTGTCGAGTGCGTCGTGCTGATGCAGCGCCTCCGGGCCGATTAAATCTGTTACAGGAAAGGAAAGAAACTTCAATGAAATTAGAAACTCTTCAGAGCATCCGCGAACGCAGAAGCATCCGCGCCTATCGGCCGGAACAAATTTCGCAGGAGGAGCTCGATACCGTCCTTGAGGCCGGAACCTGGGCTCCTACCGGCATGGGCAGGCAGTCGCCGAGAATGGTAGCGGTGCAGGACTCCGAAACAATCTCTCTCCTCTCGCGGCTCAACGCCCGGGTGCTTGGCAGCGACACCGATCCGTTTTATGGCGCACCGACGGCAGTGGTTGTCTTTGCCGACCCGGAAGTTCCGACTTGGCTCGAGGACGGCTCTCTGGTCATGGGTACTCTGCTGCTCGCAGCTCATGCGGCGGGCCTTGGTTCCTGCTGGATCCACCGGGCGCGGCAGGTCTTTGAAACCGCTGAGGGAAAGGCACTGATGAAGCGCTGGGGAATTCCTGAGCGTTTTGTCGGTGTCGGCCACTGCATCCTGGGTTATGCCGCGGGAGAAGCACCGCAGCCCAAACCACGCAAAGCCGGCTACATCGTACGGGATTGATGCGGGAGAAGCACCACAGTCCAAACCGCGCAAAGCCGGCTACATCGCACGGGATTGATGCAGGAGAAGCACCGCAACCCAAACCGCGCAGTGCTCACGATATCGTGCAGAATTGATATGTGATACGGAAGGCAGCCTCCGATTGTCATACTTAAAATTCGCCTGTCCTCACAAAGAACCCGACCGTCCCTCTCGGGACGGTCGGGTTCTTTCAGACAGCTTGCGTGAAGAGAGACGCCGCCTTGCAGGTAAGGATAAAAACTTTCGTCTCAAGCAAGGGTAAAAGTGAGCAGTGAACCGTCTTCCTTCGATAGCGGAAAGCCGCCATCAAGACAATCGCTGCCCGTTTGCAGGCTCGCAGGCAAAGCGGCGCAGGAGCAGTAATTTCAGCCGCCTTTGTGAGGCGGCGCTCCCCCCATAAGCATGGACAGGGCCGGTTCAAGGCCCCTCCAGGAATAACAGCACTCCCCATGGCCGGTGTTCCCTGTCAGAATCCGTTCAGGCTTTCTGCCTGCCGCTGCACCGCGGCATGAGCTGTAAAATCATACAAAAAGCGGACCGCCCCGGGGTTGTTGCGGATTTGACACCGGCGGTGGACGCCTCCGTCCTCGCCGTCGAGCGACCATGCGGTGTCCTCCCGGCAGAGAAAGGCGGCATGGGCGGTATGCAGGAAAATAACCGCATCCTCATCGAAGCGCCGGCTGTGCAGTCCCGCCAGAATCCGGCTGAGGCCGGCGATGCTGCGCGGCATCCGCACCAAAAGCAGCTCAAAAAGGCCGTCGGCAGGATCTGCATCCTGACGGTCAAAGTGCAGAAGTCCCCCGATCGACCGGGTGTTGCAGACCGCGCCGAAGATGAAGTTCCCTTCGATCGTGCCGCCATCGTGCCGCACCTGTATCCGATAAGGATGCAGCTCGGAAAGGCGCCGGGTCCCTTCGAGCAGATAAGCAAAATGACCGAGGGTATTTTTCAGCGGCTGCGGGGTCTGGTAAGAAACCTCGGTAAACGCCCCAAAAGCGGCGATATAGGAAAAACAGCGGTCCTCGTTGAAGCTGCCGATGTCATAGGGAATCTCCGTTCCCGAGAAGATATCCCGGCAGGCCGCAAAGGGGTCCCTGTCAATGCCGAGCGTTGCGGCAAGATCGTTGGTCGTCCCCGCCGGGATATAGCCGAGCGGCGGCCTGGCCTGCGGCGGGCAGGCCATCAGGCCCGAAATCACTTCATTGAGAGTACCGTCTCCGCCGCAGCAGATGATTTTCTCATAGAGGGCGGCGCGTTCCCGCACCATTCCGGCTGCATCCCCGCGGCCCTGCGTCGTGAGCACCGTCGTATCATAGCCCTGCCGTGTGCAGATGTCGATCAGATCGAGGAGCTTCCCCTTGAAATGCTGCTTTCCCGCGTGAGGATTCACCACCATCAAAAGCCGTTTCACCGACCGCACCTCACTTCCACTCCGCCCACACCTCGGGACAATAGCCCACCGTCGCCTGCCGCCCGTTGCGCACGATGGGGGTGCGAAGCATCCGGGGATTCTCCAGCAGCTTCTCTTCCCGCGCCGTATCGGAGGCAAGACAGCGCACCAGCGCAGCGTCGGGATGCTTTTCGTCGAGCAGCGCCGCCCAGCCGCCCACCGCCCGGCAGACCGATGCGAATTCCCCCGCGCTCAGCCCATAGCGGGGCAGATCGACGCTCTGCACCCGAATTCCCCGCTCCTTAAAATAGCGTTCCGCTTTTTTAGTATCAAAACATTTGCTCTTTCCGAAAATCTGAATGTTCATCTGCCGCCCCGTCCGGTTATCCGGCCCGGTCCTCCCTGGGTTTGAAGATCATCAGCTTGCTCAAAATATAGTTGAGGGCGACAACCACTCCGCTGTTGACCACCTTGATGATCGAGCTGTTGAAGTGGAGCATCCCCACCAGCAGCCACATCAGCGCCTGATCCGCCCCGCCGGAGATAATCCGGCTGTTGACAAACCGCACAAACTCCCGTCCCAGCTCCTTCCAGCTCCCGCTCTTGGTACGAAAAACAAAGAGCTTGTTGGTAACATAGGCAAAGAGGACGGTGGCCACCCATGCGCTGATATTGCTGACCATATAATTGACGCGAAAGGTCCAGTTAAGGACAAAATAGACCGACAGGTTGACAGCCGCGGTCAATGTTCCAAACAGGACATACAGCACCGTTTCGCGGTCGATTTTCCTGAAAAATTTCGGCACAGAACAATTCTCCTTCTCATCGATTGGCCGCGCGCCGCGGTTATATGATAGTATTGTACCGCATCGCAGTAAAATTTGCAAAGGATTCGGGAAAATGACATCAAAATGAGCGGGGCGCCCAGCGCCCCGTTCCGCCAAACTCCCGATTACCCGCGAAATTTCCTCAACAGGCCAGCTTGTCCGACCCGTTTTCACCCCCTGACAGATCATCGTGACGACCATCCTCTGCTCCGCCCCATCCGGCGTCACCAAGCCAACGCCCCGGCGTTCAAACTCCCGCGCATACACTCCGGACTGGATAATCCCATCGGCCGCAAGCAGCCCGACGGATGAAAATCCTCTTCCGCAAGCCGACGATGGCCAGCTACGACCGCTTCGTGAAGACAAGCGCCAACAGTCCGACCAAGGCAACCCGCGCTTTTGTGATCGATAACATCGTCCCCGAGCAGCTTGACGCGCTGGCGGACGACATCGAGGAATACCCGGCGATCTCGATGAGCCTGACCGACAAGCTCTTTGCTCTGCTGGGCCTCTCGAAGGATATCTCGGTAAAAAAGTTATAGAGGATCATATCGCTGCCATTGAGGGCAGCGTATATGAGTCGTTCTGCCTGCACATCCGGGCGTTCCTGCCCTATGTCACCGATGAGCAGCTCGGGGCCTGCGACCTCGAGGAGCTCTGCCAGTGGGAGGCAAAGGCCCGGATCGTAGAGCAGGACTTCCAGCGCATCGTCACCAACGGTGTGGTGCGGGCTTTTAACAAAGAAAAATGAGCCGGGAACAACGTCCCGGCTCACAGCCTGAAGTCTATCGGATCGCAAAGGATTTGATGCTGTGCGGCCTGCCTGTCATCCAGTGGAGGTATAAACGGGCGGCATTTGCCATTTCGTGAAAATAGCCCTGCATTCCCCGCAGCTCAACCACTGGGACCTCCTGTGCAGCGGGCCGGGCACGCCAAACAAGGTATGGCAATGTGAATACAAACGTAAATACGATAGCCGCGAGATATGCAACAAAGAACAGCAGGCAGAGCACGATGGGAACTGCCAAGGCTGCAAACAGACACACAGCAACCAACGGACCGCTAAAAAGCCCTTCAAACAAAATGATCATTCCCACACCTCCCGTATCGGTTCTTTTGCTTTCAGTATATCAAATTTTATTCCAAAAGCAAGGGGGTGAAAAATGCCAGATGATTCCGATTGTTTTATTCTCATGCGTTTTCATACGGTCTTTTCTTGCCCCTGGTTCTTCGTCTGTGGAAGAGGCCGCGCCTGTCTGTTCAAAGGCTGTCCGGAATCAGCGCAAGGATCTCCTTGATCGACATGCAGTAATCGCGGTCCGCCTCGGCCGCCCGCTGATGCCCGAGGATGGAACGCGCGGCGTTGACCGCCGCGCGATAGGCGCAGCAAAGACAGCCGCTCCCCCGGCATGATTCCCTGAAAATCCGACTGTTCTATCTTTTCACCCTTTTCCCTATTGCAGAATCCGGAGGCAGCGCTCCATCCGGTCCATCCCCTCGGTAATCTCCCGCATTGAGCTTGCACAGGTCAGGCGGAGGTCGTCGGGCGCTTCGAAGGCCACGCCCGGCACTGCCGCAATATGCGCCTTCTCGAGAAGGAAGGCCGCTAACCCGCCCGAATTGCGGATGGTCCGTGCCATCCTTAATGCTGTGGTCATCGGAATTGGACGGCACAATAAAAAGCGTACCCTCCGGGAACTGGAAACCCGGCAGAACATCCTTCGGGACTACAAGGTTCATTCCTGACGGCGGAAAAGCCCGATTTGCCGCAGTGTCCTTTCGGCGGACAAAAAGCGGGAAGCCTTTGGCGGTGGAATATTCCGCCGCCAAAGGCTTCCCGCTGCTGACGCAGGCTTTTTCGTTACTTTCCGCACTTCTCCAGCTCTGCCCGCAGCTTTTCCAGCGCCTTTTTCTCCAAGCGGGATACATAGCTGCGGCTGATTTCCAGGCGGCTCGCCACCTCACGCTGGGTCAGCGGGCGCTTGCCGTTGAGGCCATACCGCATCACAACAATCTCCCGTTCCCGGCCCGCAAGGCTCTGCTCAATGCATCGATGGAGCTGTTCCGCCCGCAGTCTCAACTCAATGTCGTCAAAGATGCAGGTATCGTCGGCCATAATATCCTGAAGCGTCAGCGCGTTGCCGTCCTTGTCGGTATCGATCGGATCAGAAATGTAAACGTCCTGCGCCGACTTTTTACGATTGCGGAAATACATCAGAATCTCATTCTCAATGCATCTGGAAGCATAGGTTGCAAACCGCGTTCCCTTTTCATAATCAAAGGTTGCAGCGGCCTTAATCAGGCCAATGGTTCCAATTGAAATCAAATCATCCTGATCCTTCATGTTGGAATAATACTTCTTGATAATGTGAACAACCAGGCGCAGATTGTGCTCGATCAGCTCATTTTTAGCATCAGGATCTCCGGCACGGATTTTTTCCAGACACTCCCGTTCCCGCCTCGCCGAAAGCGGCTTGGGAAACGAGTGCCCGCTCCCGACATGGAGAACGAAAAAAAGGCGCAGCAGCTGCGGCAGTCCCAGCAGCAGCGTTTCCATCAGCATCATGCGACCCCCTTATCCCTTTTCGTTTATTTCTATGTGGGAGTGCCTGTCTGTTAAATGTTGTCCGGGGAATCGGCCCGTCAAAGTTTTATGCGCACATAAGCCGCACACAGGCAGAAGGTATTGCGTGATTCCGGGAATCCCTTTTGAGCGCAGGCCATGCGGCACCGCCTAATGCGGTGCCGCCCTCCGCTCGGGCGCACCGGACACCGGACAGGCGGAGCGGGCAGGCAGGACGGGGAACGGTAGAAAACGAGTAGCCCGCGGGCCGCTCGCGTGTGCTGCATGTGAAGAACGTTCGGAGTCTCTTAAAAGGCAGGCCGGAAAGATACATTTTTAGGGCTTAGTCATACCACCAGTTCAACCGGTGGTTTTGATTGACACAAATTTGCCCCCCGATGCAGCTCTGTTTTTCTGCATCAGGGGGCAATTCCTTTCTTTGTCCGCTTTGCCGGAGCGGTTCAACCGGCAGATGTCCCGCCGCTCAAAAACCGGCTATCCATCGCGTTTCGGAGAAAAGCTGTAAAAAACGCCCTCCGGTGAGGGAATTCTGCATACCTCGACCCCAAAGCAGTCCCGCAGGCAGGGATACACCTCGTCAGGCGGGCCCTCGGCCTTCACCCGGCCGCCGTCCATCACAACCACCCGATCGGCGTAGCGCAGCACCAGTTCAAGGTCATGCAGCACCAACACCACCGCTTTGCCCATTCCTGCCAGCTGGCGGGCGAGATTCATCACCTCGAAGCGGCTTCCGATATCCAAATAAGTCGTCGGCTCATCCATCAGGATTGTCCGAGTATCCTGCGCCAGCGCCATCGCGAGATAAACCCGCTGCCGCTGTCCGCCCGACAGCTCCTGCATATTACGGGAGGCAAAATCTGCCGCGCCTGTCCATTCCAGCGCCCGGCGGGTGATCTCGTCATCCTCCCGGCGGTAGCGGCGGGGATAGGAGAGATGGGCAAACCTCCCATGCAGCGCCAGCCGCCCCGCCGAAATCGCCGGAACATTGCGGCTCTGCGGAAGATAGGCCACCCGCTGTGCCGTCTGAATGGGTGTCAGGCTGCACAGATCGGCACCGTCGAGCAGCACTGTGCCCGAGGAAAGCGGATGCAGCCCCGTGATGCTTCTGAGCAGGGTGCTTTTGCCGCATCCGTTGGGGCCGATAATCCCATACACCTGCCCCGGCACAAAGGTGAGGCTGATCCGGTGCAGAATCTCCCTGCCGCCGTAGCCCGCACAGAGTTCCCGCAGTTCAATCATGGAGCCTGCCCCCTCTCTGCCGGACCAGCAACATCAGAAAAAAGGGTCCGCCGATCAGCGACAGCAGGATTCCTACCGGCAACTCATAGGGCGCAAAAAGCAGGCGCGCCGCGAGGTCGCAGAGGGTTACCAGCGCCGCCCCGCTCAAAGCGCACATCGGCAGCAGAATGCCGTTCCCGCTCCCTACCAGCCGACGGGCCAGATGGGGGACGATCAGGCCGACGAAGCCAAGCTGTCCCGCGAAGCTGACCGTAGCCCCGGCCAGCACTGCCGCGATTCCGAGCAGCAGGAACTGCATCCGCCTGACCGAAAGACCGAGTCCGTGGGCAGTATCCTCCCCCAGCGCCAGCAGGTCAAGCTCGTTGGCGAGGGTGAAGGAGAGCGCAACCCCCATGAGAATCAGCAGCGCGGCGGGCCAGAGCCGTCCCGCCGGCACTGCCGAAAAGCCTCCCACACGGAAATCGGCGCTTCCGATCCCGGCATCCGGAAAAAGGGTCACTACTGCGTCGGTTCCGGCGTTCAGGAACGCATTGACCGCCACCCCCGCGAGGATCACCGTCATCCGAGAGGCGCCGATCCGCCGTGCGATCCCCAGCACCAGCAGTACAGCCGCCATCGCGCCGAGAAAGGCCGCACCCGAGAGCCCCCGGCCCATCGTCGGCAGGAAGGCGCAGCAAAGCCCCACCATCAGCCCCGCGCCCGCATTCACCCCGATGATGTTGGGGGAAGCCAGCGGATTCGCAAGCACCGATTGGATGATCGCGCCGGATACCGCCAGCGCCGCGCCCGCCGCGAGGCAGGCTGCTGTTCTGGGAAGCCGGACATAGCGCACAATCCCCGCGGCCGGGGTTTGGCCGCCGTTGAAAAGGGCGGCCAAAAGCTCAGCCGGAGAAATTTTCGCCGCGCCCAGGCAGACGCTGAGCAGCGCGGCGGCAAGGCAGGCCAGCCCGGCCAAAGCCAGCGCCGGACGCTTATCGGTTCCCATACAGGATGTCACAGAGCATTTCATAGGCTTCTCCCCAGCGGTTGTTCGGCTTCAGGTTGTAAAGCCGGGGCTCCATCTCATAGACGCGCCCCTCCCGCACAGCGGTCAGGGTGCTCCAGGCTTTGTTCCCAAAGACCAGCTCGTCCAGATTTTCGTCCACGGCGGCGGAATTGTTCCCCTGTTTCACCACGAAGATCATCTCCGGGTCCCGCTCAATGATCGCTTCCAGACTCAGGCTGTCGAGCAGCGTTTGGTCACTGTCCGCGATGTTCACACAGCCGAGGTCCCGAAGCATCTCGCCGAGCACATTGCCCTCGCTTCCCTTTGCCTTGACGCTTTTGGCCGTCGCGCGCAGGTAGAGCACCTCCGGACCTTCCCCCGGGGGCATCCCGCGTGCGAGCGCCTCGCCGACCTGCCGCTGCACCTCCAAGCCGTTGGTTTCGTACAGGTCCGCCCGTCCGGTGATCCGGGTGCAGATCTCCAGCATCCGAAGATACTCGTCAAAGACATTTACATCGAAATAGGCAGTGGGAATCCCCGCCGCCTCAAAGGTTTCACGCAGCTCGAGGTCGATCTGGGTATTGACGCTGGCAAGGATAAAATCCGGATCAGCGGCAAGCAGGCGTTCCAGGCTGATTTCGGTCGTCTTGCCCAGATTCACCACCCCGCCGTCCGGACTCAGACCGAATTCGGTCCATGCATCGTTTGCCGCTGCAGCAAGCTCTCCGCCTGCCAGCAGCCAGACATCCGCAAAGCTGCCGATCAGCGCCGCCGTCCGTTTTGGCCGGCAGAGAACGCTTACCTCGCGCCCGAGGTCGTCGGCAAAGCTGACCCGTTCCCTCTCCGGCGTACTGGCCGGAGACGCGGGGGCACAGGCCGCCAGAACCGCCGCACAGAACAGCGCCGCCATCCGTCGGAGGGCGTTTTTCATCATCTTTTCTCCTTTACATCGTCCAGGATTACTGAGGTCAGCCCCTGCACTGAGGCCGAAGGAGCTGTCAGAATCCGCGCCGCCCCTGATTCCGCCGCACATCCGGCTGTCACCGCCCCAATGCAGACGGCCGTGCGCTGTTCCAGCGCCCCGCCCGCGCGGCAGTAGCTTTCGACCCCGCCCGCGCTGCCGAACACCAGATAATCCACCGGACGGTCATCCAGCGGTCCCGGGGCGACGCGGTAGAGCACCCGCCTTTCGCAGAAAATCCCCGCTTCGCGCAGCGCCTGCTCGGGAACACTGCCCGCGTTCTCCGCGCCCGCCAGCAGGACCCTGTCCCCGGGGACACAGGCATCGGCCAGCGCCCTGCCGAGCGATGCGGTGTCATGCCGCCCGGGAACGAGATCGGCAAACAGTCCCTGCCGCGCCAGCATCTGCGCCGTTCCCGGGCCCACCGCGGCAAGCCTGATTCCGGCGAGGCGGCGCAGGTCATATCCGGCGGCCCGCAGAAGGCGGCAAAAGATCTCCGCGCCGTTCGGGCTGGTAAAGCCGATCCAGTCCCACCCTCCGGCAAGGCATTCCGCCAGCTCCGAAGCGGTGCAGGCGTCCTCAAGCCGGGCGGGCTGTATGCAGCGGACCCGCGCCCCCAGCGCCTCGAACGCGGAGCGCAGGCTTCCACGCAGCCGGGCGGTTCCGGTCAGTCCCACCGATACCCCGCAAAGCGGGAGGACGCTTTGGTCCCGCAGGTCAAGCGCCGCGGCCGGTCCCACAACGATGACCGCCGGACCGGGAAAGCTCCGGGCTTCCCGCCCGATTCCGGCAAGGGTGCCGCGCAGCGTCCCTTCCCCTGCCACTGCGGCGGGAGTATCCGCAGGCTTTCCCGCCGCGATCAGCCGCCGAGCAAGCTCCTCCAGCCTGGAAAGTCCCATCAGAAACACCAGCGTCCCGTCAAGAGCGGCCAGCCGTTCAAAATCCTCGGGCAGGCCGTCCGGGGTGCCGGCGGTGTGAGCCGTCACCACATGAAACGACCGGCTGAGCCCGCGGTAGGTCACCGGAATTCCGGACAGCTCCGGCGCGGCAATGCAGGAAGAGATCCCCGGCACAACCTGAAACGGAATGCCTGCTTCGCGCAGCGCTTCCGCCTCCTCGCCGCCCCGCCCGAACACAAAAGGGTCCCCGCCTTTCAGACGGCATACCTGCTGCCCCCGGCGTGCCAGCTCGATCAGGAGGGCGCTGATCTCCTGCTGGGGCAGGCTGTGCCTGCCGCTGCGCTTGCCGACGTAGTGCAGCTGCGCATCCGGACGGGCCTCTTCCAGCAGGCCGTCGGCCAGCAGGTCGTCATAAACCACCGCATCCGCCCGCCGCAGGCATTCCAGCCCCCGGACGGTGATCAAATCCCGCGAGAGGCATCCCGCCCCCACCAGCATAACCGACCCTGTCATTCCTTTTCCTCCCAAAGCTGCCGCAGCTCCTCTTTGGAGAGCGGGCCTCCCTTCTCAACCGCCGCCGCGAAACAGCGCTGAAGCAGCGCCGCCCGCCGGGCCGGGCCGCCGGATTCCCCGCGGGCCTGGGCGCGCAGCCTCCCCATCTGCTCAAGAATCTCCTCGAAGCGGGCGGGAAGCGCCTCGTCCAGACGCTCCCGCGTCCAGGCGGCGGCAGTGGGGCTCGTTCCGCCGGTGCTCACCGCCGCTGTCAGAGGGCCGCGGCGCAGCACCGCCGAAAAAAAGAAGCTGCAGAGATCGGGCCGGTCCACCACGTTGAGGGGGATCTTGCACCGCGCGCACTCCCCGGACAGCATTTCCCCCGCGGCGGAATCGCCGGTGGCGTCCACTGCCAGCGCCATTCCCCGCAGGTCGGAGGAAAGCACCCCGCGCCGGATGAGCACCGCCGGCAGACGCTCAAATTCCGGCAGGAACGCGCGCGCGACCACTGTCACCCGTGCCCCGAAGGAGAGAAGGGCGCACGCCTTGCGCAGCGCCACCTTTCCCCCTCCCGCCACAAGGCAGGGGCGGTCCTGAAGTTCGATAAATATCGGAAAATACGCCATCCGTTCTCTCTCCCCGCCGGTCATCCGGCTGAAAAAAGCGGGAAGCAGGGTCTGCTTCCCGCCCGTTTGGTTCACAATTTCCGCGGCGGGCCGGCGTATCTCTGTACGGCGCTGCGCCCGGTCGCCTTGGACTGATAGAGCATCTGATCCGCCAGCCGTATCAGCTCGGGCATCCCACCCGTACCGTAGGTCCCTCCGATGCTCACCGAAAGCCGTATTTCCGGATATTCCTGAAGGGTGACGCCCAAAACGGCGAGACGGATTTCCTCCATCCGGGCGGCAAAGCGGTCGAACGGAATTTCCCGGAACAGGAGCAGGAACTCATCTCCGCCGTAGCGGACACAGCAATCCGAGCCGCGCATACAGGCAAGAGCCGTTTTGGCGATGGCCTTCAGCGCAAGATCTCCGGCCTGATGGCCATAAGTATCGTTGATGCTCTTGAAATCATCGGCGTCCATCATCGCCACCGCGAAATCGCCCCGCATCTCTTTGAGCTGTTCCGCGTAGTACTGCCGGTTCCGCGCGCCGGTCAGGGGATCGCAGTAGAGCTTGCGGTTATAGTTGGAGATCGAGCGGACCAGCTCGCTTCTTCCATAGGCGCCGAAGAGCGTTTCATCGGTTATGCGGGAAACCAGCTCCAGCGAATAGGGAACCCCTTCCACCTCGAGATACTTCGCCAGAACATGATAGACGTCGCCGCCCACAAACTCAAATTTCGCAGCTCTTCCCCTGGTGGAAAACACCTTGGCGGAAATACAGTTTTCGCAGCGCTCCCCGCGTTTCCACACCGCATAGCAGCGGTACGGCTCTTCGACAGCCTCTCCTGTATTGTTCAGAAAAAACTGCCGGCTTGTGGCGGCATCGACCAGACGAACGATATCAAACACGCTTTGCAGGTAGTTGAGCATCAGCCATGCCTGCGCGGCCGAAAGCCGGCAGGGTTCCTCCCCTGCGATGCCGAGCGCCCGGAGCTCTGGCGAGAGCAGGACCGCTTCCCCGTTTCTTTTTGCTTTTGCCGGGATCTCCTCCGTACCCATGAAACGCCTCTTCCCGGGACACATTTCCGCCCCGGCGGCAAACGGTCCCCTTCCATCCGTAATTATCTTTTATTATAAAACGATCTGAGCCGTTTATCAAGTCCGAGCCATCCGCGGCGCGTGAAAGCGCAATCGCTTGCAGCCGTGCCGCAGGAATGCTACAATGTGGGAGAGTGAGAGAAACAATGCGGTCCGTCTCTGCGAAATCCGCCGCTTTCCGGGAGGGAGCTTCGTGAGAATCATCATTTCCCCTGCCAAAAAAATGAACGAGGACGACAGCTTGGAGCCTCGGAGCCTCCCGCAGTATCTGGAGCAGACCGAACAGCTTCGAACGGCGCTCTGTGCCCTGTCGGGCCCGGAGCTTCAGCGCCTTTGGAACTGCAACAGCCAGATCGCGACGCTCAACGAGCGCCGCCTGCGCACCATGGACCTGCGGAGGCGGCTGACACCCGCCGTCCTTGCCTACGACGGAATCCAGTACCGGCACATGGCTCCCGGTGTTTTTACCGACGGGGAATTTCGCTACATCGAGGAACATCTGCGGATTCTTTCCGGATTTTACGGCATGCTCCGCCCGCTCGACGGGGTGACGCCCTACCGTCTGGAGATGCAGGCAAAGCTTTCCGGAGAGGGATTCGGCTCGCTGTACGAGTTCTGGGGCGGCAGGCTGGCGGCGCAGCTGGCCGGCGAAACGAAGGTCATCCTCAAACCTTGCGTCCAAGGAGTACAGCCGGGCCGTCGCCGGACAGCTTCCGGAGGAAGTGCGGCTGATCACCTGCGTCTTTGGGGAGTGGAAGGACGGGCGGATTCTTGAAAAGGGAACCCAGTGCAAGATGGCGCGCGGTGAAATGGTGCGCTATCTTGCCGAGCAGCACATTCGTACCCCCGAAGGGGCAAAGGGCTTCCGGCGCCTGAACTATCGCTTCTCACCCGAATTGTCCGGCGAGGACCGCTTCGTTTTCCTGAGGTACCCGGACCGGCTGCTTTAGCGCAGATCTGCTTTCGCGTGACGGCAACGAAAGGGGACGGCACTTCCGGCGCCGGAAGGCGGCAGGTAAAACCGCTTTTACGGGGCGGTCAAAATCCCCGGCTAAACCGGAGGTTTGAACAGATCCTGAGTCCGGTACCGGCAGGCATCTCAGGAAGCGCCGAAATTCTTCCGCCCGCATCATATACCCTGCCGCTGCTCAAACAACGAAACTTTTTATTGTGGCTTCTGCGATTCGAAGACCGGCTGCCTGTCAATTCGCTTCGCCCGCAGCTCGAAGCGAAAGCTTTTGTCCTCACCGGCAGGGCCGGTGGCTCTGTCCGCCAAAGCGATATTAAAAAGGGACCGTCCTTTTGGGACGGTCCCTTTTTCCGCAGTGAATCTTTAGAAAATGCCCTGCGCCATCATAGCGTCGGCAACCTTCTGGAAGCCAGCGATATTCGCGCCCGCAACCAGGTCATAGCCCAGGCCATAGCGCTCGGCAACCTCAACAGAGGAAGCGTAAATGTTCTTCATGATGCCCTTGAGCTTCGCATCGACCTCTTCAGCAGTCCAGTACAGACGCTCGGCGTTCTGCGCCATCTCAAGCTCGGAAACCGACACGCCGCCAGCGTTGACAGCCTTGGAAGGAGCAACGATGATGTGCTTCTGCTCCTTGAGGAACTCAAGCGCCTCGTTGGTGGTAGGCATATTGGCAACTTCGATGTAGTACTTGACGCCAGACTCGGCAATCTTCTTGGCCCAATCGAGGTTGACGTCGTTCTGAGTGGCCGCAGGCATGTAGATGTCCACATCCTTGACGCCCCAGCACTTCTTGCCGGCGACAAACTCGCAGCCAAACTTCTCGGCATAGGGCTGGCAGTGCATCGGGTCCTTTGCGCGCATCTCGAGGATGTAGTTGAGCTTCTCCTCGGTATCGACGCCATCGGGATCGTGGATATAGCCGTCGGGGCCGGCAAAGTAGACGACCTTGGCGCCCAGCTCGGCAGCCTTCTTCATGATGCCCCAGCCCACGTTGCCGTAGCCGGACATCGCAATGCGCTTGCCCTTGATCTCCTCGCCGTCATGCTTGAGGACTTCGCAGAGATAGTAAACCGCGCCGAAGCCGGTCGCCTCGGGGCGCAGAATCGAACCGCCGGTGCAGACGGCCTTGCCGCTGACCGCGCCAAACTCGGCAGCGCCGACCAGACGGCGATACTGGCCATAGAGGTAGCCGATCTCACGGCCGCCGCAGCCGAGGTCGCCGGCGGGGCAGTCGATATCCTGACCGATGTGGCGATAGAGCTCGGTCATAAAGGCCTGGCAGAAACGCATCACTTCGGCGTCGGACTTGCCGCGGGGATCGAAGTCGCAGCCGCCCTTGGCGCCGCCGATCGGCAGGCCGGTCAGAGCATCCTTATAGACCTGCTCGAAGCCGAGGAATTTAACGATCGAGAGATTGACCGAAGGATCGAAACGCAGGCCGCCCTTATACGGACCAAGGGCCGCGTTGTACTGCACGCGGTAGCCGCGGTTGACGTGGTACTGGCCGTTGTCATCCATCCAGGTCACGCGGAACTCGACGGTGCGCTCGGGCTCGACCATCCGCTCCAGCAGGCAGGCCTTCTCATATTCGGGATGCGCGTCGATCACAGGGCTGAGGGAAGAGAGAACCTCTTCAACGGTCTGCAGAAACTCAGGCTCATTGGGGTTCTTCTTTTTGGTCTCGTCAATCACTCTTTGGATATAAGCGTTCATAACCAGATTGCCTCCTCAAATTTTGACATAACAGTAACGAACGTGTTTTGAAGGAAAACCTGCATATCAGATTTCCTTAACGACTTAATCTTAGCACGTTCCACCCGGCAATTCAAGAGATTTTTTTGCCCACAAATTAATTTTTTCGAAGAAAGAACGTAGAAATATTGCAAAATTTTTGGGCACAATCACATATTTTTTCCACGCTTTGACGAGTTAAACAAGGAAATCGCTAAGGTATTTGACCCCCTTGAAAATTTTTCCTTCAAATTTTCAAGAAACCCCTATATGAATTAAATCCTGCGAAACCTGTTGAATATTGAAAAGCGCTTTTTATATTTGAACTTTCTTAAAACTTTTTTTGCAGTGACAAAGAAGGAACGATGCAATCTCAACATTCAGGGCCTTTTTGTTGTTTTACTGCGTACATGCGTCATATGAAAAGGACTCTTCTTCCGCGCCAAATTTTGCAGGCGGCGCAAAAAGGGAAGGCCGCGTGGCGCGCGATCCTTCCCTTCCTTCATTTCTGTGTTCCGAGCGGGAGATTCGGGCGAAACTCCTCCGGCACATTTTTTTTGATAATTCCGCGCATGTAGTCAAGCGAAAATGCTCCCGGTGCAATCGCGACGTCATAGGATGCCGCCAGCTGGACGATGCCATGGGCGGCCGCCAGCTCCCCGGTGTATTCCGAGAAGGGGTAGGTGCGCAGATGCTTTCCCAGCCCCTCATAGTGAATCACCGTCGGAATCAGCTCGGCGCGGGTGATGGAGGTCTCCCCCGTCTCCCCGTCCTTGGTGATGTCGAGGTCAAGCATCCCGCCGAGCATATTCTGCGGATAGAGCATGCTGCCGACAAAATTGCCCAGAGAGTAGGCGACAAGCATCCGGTGGCCCTGCTGCCCGGTCCGCCATTCAATCGGCTGCAGCGTATGCGGATGGCTTCCAATGACGAGATCCACCCCGAGGTCGGCGAACCACTGGGCCAACTCGAGCTGGCTGTCGTTGACCTCCAGGCTGTATTCGGTGCCCCAGTGCGGTACGACGATCACAAAATCGGCGGCCTCGCGCGCAAGCTCGATCTGCCGCTTCATCAGCTCCCGCTCGTCGGTGCGGATATAGCGCATCTCGGTCGAGGCAGGCAGGCTCAGGCCATTGGTGTGCTCGGTCATCGGAACCCACCCAAAGGTAATGCCGTGGCACTCGGTGAGGACCGGATGCTCCATCGCCGCCTCTGTACGCCAGGCGCCGAACACGTCGACTCCCAGCCCCTCCCAGAAATCGAGGGCGGCCGCCAGTCCCGCCTCCCCCATGTCAAACATGTGGTTGTTCGCCACACTGACCACGTCAAAGCCGATCTCCGCCATATGCCTCCCCACCGCCTCGGGAGAGTTGAACATCGGATACCCGGAAAGAGGGTAGAGCCTTTCGGCAATAATCGTCTCCTGATTGATGAAGGACAGGTCGGCGTCGGCAACAAGCGGGGCAACATGCTCGTAAACCGGGCCGAAATCAAAGCCGTTTCCTCCCGCGTACTCGGCCGCCTGCCGGTAGATGCTATCATGGATCAGGTTGTCTCCCACCGCGCGCAGCCGCACCACCACGTCGGGAGGCGGCGCAGGCTCCTCCGCGGCGGCGGAGGAAGCGGGACCTGCGGGCGCGGAGGATTCCCCTCCCTGCTCCGGCGCCAAAAGGCCGGAGGCCGCCGCAAAAACTCCAAGGGCTCCGCAGCAGAGCACCAGAATCAGCACTGCAAGTTTGATGGTATCCTTTCTCATAACACTCCCCCGGCAGAATACCGGGGACCCTCCCCGGCCGCCTTTGTTCTGGGGTTTCCCCCGATTTCTGACAGGCTTACATCCACTTCTTCTTCCGGAAATAAAGGACCATGCCGGCAGAGACGGCCGCCATCAGCAGCAGGCAGGCGGGATAGCCGTACCGCCATCCAAGCTCCGGCATATAGCGGAAGTTCATCCCGTAAAGCCCGACGATGAAGGTGATCGGAATAAAGATGGTCGAAACAAGGGTCAGCGTCTTCATCACCGCGTTGGTCGAATTGCTCATCAGGGTCATATAAAGATCCGCGAGGTCGGCCACCGTCTCGCGGCTGTTTTCGGCCATCTCACAGAGCTGGGCGATCTGCTCCCCCACATCACGCAGATAGACGTTCTGGGACATCAGGTCCCCGCCTCCGCGCAGCAGCATCAAAAAGGCGTCGCGCATCGGCACCGTCGTGCGGCGGATTTCCAGCGTGCCGCTCTTGAGATCGTGAATCCGTTCGAGCTGGGAGGACTGCACGCCCCGGAACAGCTCGTCCTCCAGAGCGTCGATTCTTGCATCGATCCGCTCGGCCAGCGCCGCGGCATCCCGGAGAATGTCGCTCATCGCCAGACAGAAGCTGCGGATCACGAGGTCGTCGTCCGGCCTGAGGTATCCGCTGCGCAGCAGCTCAAAGGTCGCGGCAAATTGTTCCTCACCATGCTCGCAGAAGCTGACCAGCCTCTCCTGCCAGAGCAGAAACTGAATGTTTTTTCTCCGCAGGCGTCCCTTTGTGTCCTCACAGGCAAGGTTCAAAGCAAGATGGGAATAGCTGCCGTAATCCTCGTGGGACGCGCGGCGGGCCGCGTGGGACAGGTCGGAAATCACCATCGGATGCAGGCCGAGACGTTCCCCAAGGACACGGTATTCGTCAGGATGCAGCCGGGGGGCGCTGATCCAGAACACCCCGCCGAGATCAGCCTCGAGCAGCTCGTCCACCGTATGCAGGACCGAAAGCCCGATGGAGCCACCGGTGAGACGGCAGAGGGTAAGCGGTCCCATCAGCCGTTCCTTGCCCCCCGTACCGATTCGTCATAGCCCATCCGCTGCGAAACCTGCGCGGCGGCGTCGAGCAGGAAGGGAAGCTTCTCATAAATATGCTCGTCGGTCATCCGCGTCACCGGGCCGGAGACGCTCAGGCCGGCAACTACCCTGCCGGTATAGTCGTAGATCGGCGCGGCGATGCAGCGCGCGCCCGGTTCGTACTCCTCGTTGTCAAATGCGTAGCCCTGCGCCCGCACCTTGTCGAGCTCGGCGAAAAGGGCGGCCGGATCGGTAATGGTGTGCATGGTCATCGCGGGCAGCCCCTTGGCGGCGACATACTGGTGGAGCTGCTGCTGGGTATAATTGAGCAGCAGCAGCTTGCCGACCGCCGTGCAGTGCATCGGTGAGACGTTCCCCACCCTGCGGGTGGTCATCAGGAGCTGGTGCGGACCGCTGATCGCCTCAATATAGACAACCATCATATTGTGTTCCTCGGCCACGTTCGCCGACTCGGAAAAAATGTGGGCGATCGAGCGCAGGTAGGGCGAGCAGATATTGCGGATATTCTTCCGGCTTGAGACATTGGCCGCGATGGCACAAATCTTATAGGTGAGGGAATAGCGGCCGGTATCGACGTCCTGCACGACATAGCCGCTCTTCTGCAGGGTGGCGATGTAGCGCAGTGTGGTGCTCTCGTTCATCGAGACGAGACGCGCGATCTCCTGCAGCCGGACCGGTTCGTCCTGCGCGGAAAGGCATTCCATAATGGTCAGCAGCTTCTCGGAGGACTGGTTGGAACGGGTCGCTTTGTCTGCGCCGGGAGTTCGTTTCATCAATCATCTTCCTCTCTTCTTCTTTGCTTTCTTTCACAGCACCGCCGGGGTGCTTTGCTTTCTACATCAGAGGCGCGAAAATCCGCAGCACCGCACGCAGCAGCCGTTCGAATCCGTTCAGCTTGAGGAACGGACTGTCGAGGGTCACCTGCTCGCAGACCCGGAGCGTCTCAAGAAAATCATCCCGCACCGCGCTGATGCAGGAACTGTGCGCCATCCAAAGGCCGCATTCAAAATGGAGATAAAGGCTGCGGTAATCGAGGTTGATCGTTCCGACCGTTGCAACCTCATCATCCGAAACAAAGGTCTTTGAGTGGATAAAGCCGGGGGTATACTCGTAAATCTTCACCCCACCCCTCACAAGCTGCGGATAACAGGCCCGCGTGAGGAGATGGACATACCACTTATCCCCGATATGCGGGGTGATAATCCGCACATCCACTCCGCTCTTGGCGGCAAGCAGAAGCGCGGTGAGGGTCTCGTTGTCCACGATCAGGTAGGGCGTGCAGATATAGAGGTACCGCTGGGCGCGGTTGATGATGTTGAGGTAAACCATCTCACCGACCAGATCCCGGTCGAGCGGGGAGTCGGCGTAGGGCTGCACGATGCCGCTAAAGCTGCCGGGCAGCTCTTCGGGCAGGGGGCGGTAGCGCTCCGGGTCGGAAAGCTCCTCGTCCGAAATGCTGTCCCACATGGTCAGGAACATCGTCGCGAGGCTCCAGACCGCATCGCCGCGCAGCATGACCGCGGCGTCCTTCCAGTGGCCGTGCTTGACCTTTGCATTGATATACTCATCTGCAAGATTGATTCCGCCCATAAAGCCGGTATGTCCATCGACCACAAGAATTTTCCGGTGGTCGCGGTTATTCATGAACATCGTCAGCACCGGGATCAGGGGATTGAACTCGATGCACTGAATCCCTTTTTCCCGCAGCGTCCGGAAATAGTCGTCCGGCAGGGTGAGCAGGCAGCCGAAGCCGTCATAGAGCACTCGGACCTCCACCCCCTCCTTCACCTTGCGCTCGAGGATTTTAAGGATGGAATCCCACATCTGACCTTCCTCAATGATGAAGTATTCCAGAAAAATGTACCGTTTGGCGTTTTCAAGCACCTTGAGCATCGCCTTGTACTTCTCCTCACCCGGGGAAAGATAGGTCGTTTCAGTGCGTGCAAAGGGCGGGAAGCCCATCCGGGTGATATACTCCGACTGGTTGCGCAGTCCCTCGCCGAGCTCGGCGGCGCGCGCGCAGGCCGAGCGGCTCGGCGGGACCAGTTCGGCAAAGCGGTTGTGCACCTTTCCGAGCCGTTCGGAAAGCCGGCGGCTCAGGCGGGGATTGCCGAACATCAGGTAGAAAAATCCTCCGAACAGAGGAAAGGCCATAATCGGAATAATCCACGCCAGCTTGTAGGAGGGATTTTCCTCCTTGTTGATCACCACAAGGGTCATAACCACCGAAAGGAGCATGAAAATTCCGTAGAAGATCGCAAAATACCGCGAAAGACGCAGCACAACGACGGCAAGCATGGCAACCTGCACAATGATGAGCAGTCCAACAATGACAACGCGGGAAAACAGCCATTCCCGAAATTTCAAAATTACCCTTGCCACACCGATCCCTCCCCATCACATTCCGGCTCCACAGGGTCATCTTTGTTATTATAGTATACTTTTCCCCTTTTTTCAACGGAGTTGTGCAACTCTCTTTTCACTATTAAAATATTTTGTTTTATCTGAAAACCCGGTTTTATTTTACGCAATGATTACACAGTCCCCTTTTTGTGTGCCGGGGCATCTGCCTAAACAGCAGCAGACATTCCTCCGCAGATTGCACAAAACGGCGGGCCTTCCTCTTCCATCGCATGAGCAAAAGCATAAATTTTCACTAATATTGAATAATTATTCGAAAAACTCTTTATTTTTTGCAAATTATGTGTATAATTATAAATCAATACGAATCAGACAGATTGGGGAGGGCATTCTCATGACACAGTTTAAAAAAGTTGTTTTGGCATATTCCGGCGGGCTTGACACCTCGGTGATCATCCCCTGGCTCAAGGAAAACTACGGCTGCGAGGTCATCGCCGTATCCGCCGACGTCGGCCAGGGCTCGGAACTCGACGGGCTTGAGGAAAAAGCCCTCAAGACCGGCGCATCTAAGCTCTATATCGAACACCTTGCCGATGAATTCGCCGAGGATTTCATCATACCGACCGTCAAGGCGGGGGCGGTCTATGAAGGCAAATATCTGCTGGGAACCTCCTTCGCACGGCCGCTGATCGCCAAGCGGATCGTCGAGATCGCCAAGGCAGAGGGCGCCGACGCCATCTGCCACGGCTGCACCGGAAAGGGCAACGACCAGGTCCGGTTTGAGCTGACCATCAAGGCATTCGCCCCCGACATGGCGATCATCGCGCCGTGGCGGATCTGGGACCTCAAAAGCCGGGAGGATGAAATTGCGTACGCCGAAGCGCATGACGTCCCGCTGAAGATTACCCGCGAGACCAACTACTCCAAGGACAAGAACATGTGGCACCTCTCCCACGAGGGGCTCGATCTCGAGGACCCGGCCAACGAACCGATGTACGATAAAATTCTCGAGCTGGGGGTCTCCCCCGAAAAGGCGCCCGACCACCCCGCCTATGTAACGGTCAGCTTCGAAAAGGGCGTTCCGACCGCGGTTGACGGGGTCAAAATGAAGCCCGCCGATCTCATCTGGAAGCTCAACGAGCTGGGCGGCGCAAACGGCATCGGCATCACCGATCTTGTCGAAAACCGGCTGGTCGGCATGAAGAGCCGCGGGGTCTATGAGACGCCCGGCGGCACCATCCTATATTTTGCACACGAACAGCTTGAAAGCCTCTGCCTCGACAAGGAAACCATGCATTATAAGCAGCAGGTCGCCCTCAAGTTCGCGGATCTCGTCTACAACGGCCAGTGGTACACCCCCCTTCGGGAGGCTCTTTCGGCATTCGTCGATTCCACGCAGGAGTATGTGACCGGCGAGGTCAAGCTGAAGCTCTACAAGGGAAACGTCATCGGCGCGGGAACCACCAGCCCCTACAGCCTCTATTCGATGGAGGTAGCCACCTTCGACGAGGACGAGGTCTATAACCAGAAGGATTCGGAAGGCTTCATCAACCTGTTCGGCCTGCCCCTCAAGGTGCGGGCGCAGATGCTGGCCAAACAGGGCAGGTAAGGAGCGGCAGTTATGAAAATGTGGTCCGGGCGCTTCTCCAAGGAGCTTGACGCCGGCGTCAACGATTTTAACTCCTCGATTTCCTTTGACCATGTGATGTACCGCGAGGATATCGCAGGTTCGATCGCCCATGCGGCGATGCTCGGCGCACAGGGAATCATCCCCGCGGAGGATTCCCAAAAGATCGCAGAGGGCCTGAAGGGCATCCTCGCCGATCTCGAGAGCGGCGTGCTCCCTTTCGATCCCGCGGCCGAGGATATCCACATGTTCATCGAACAGGTGCTCACCGAACGGATCGGAGACGCGGGCAAGCGGCTGCATACCGCGCGCAGCCGCAACGACCAGGTCGCTCTCGATCTGCGGATGTACTTAAAGAACCAGACCGCGGAGATTTATGCCTCAGTCCGCAAGCTGACCGGTGTGCTTCTCGCCAAATCGCAGGAGCACCTTGAAACGGTCATGCCGGGCTACACCCATCTTCAGGTGGCGCAGCCGGTGACGCTGGCCCACCACCTGATGGCCTACGCCCAGATGCTGGCCCGCGACCTCGGCCGGCTTTCCGACTGCTATGAACGGATGGACGTGATGCCGCTTGGTTCCTGCGCACTGGCCGGGACGACCTACCCGATCGACCGCTCGATGACGGCGGAGCTGCTCGGATTTTCGGCTGTCTCACAGAACAGCCTCGACGGGGTATCCGACCGCGACTTCTGTGTCGAGCTGGGCGCGGCCCTCTCGCTCATCATGACCCATCTCTCCCGCTTTTCAGAGGAGATCATCCTCTGGTGCTCGTCGGAGTTTCACTTCATCGAGCTGGACGACGCCTTCGCCACCGGCTCGTCGATCATGCCGCAGAAAAAGAACCCTGATATCGCCGAGCTGATCCGCGGCAAGACCGGGCGGGTCAACGGAAACCTCTCCGCACTGCTCACGATGCTCAAGGGGCTCCCGCTCGCCTACAACAAGGACCTTCAGGAGGATAAGGAGGCCATCTTCGACAGCGTCGAAACGGTGAAGCTCTGCCTCCGAACCTTCACCCCGATGCTGGAAACGATGACCGTCAAAAAGGAACGGATGCGCGCCGCCGCCGCACGCGGCTTCATCAATGCCACCGACTGCGCCGACTATCTCACCCGGAAAGGGATTCCCTTCCGGGAGGCGTATCAGATCACCGGCTGGCTGGTGAAGATGTGCATCGAACGCGGCTGCACCCTCGAAACGCTCCCGCTGCAGAGCTATCAGATGCTTTGCCCCGCCTTCGCGGGCGATCTCTACCGCGCGATCGACATCAGCACCTGCGTCGAACAGCGCACCGCAACGGGCGGCCCGGCCCCGTCGGCCGTCGCCGCTCAGATCGAAGACCTGAACGCCAGGCTCTCGGCGCTCGACGCCGCCGCGCCGTTCCAGTAACAGGAGGGATACTATGGCCTATCAAATTTTCATCGATGGACAGGAAGGAACCACCGGCCTGAAAATCCTCGACCGCCTCGCCGCGAGGCCCGACCTCGAAATCCTCAAAATCGACGAGGAGAAGCGCAAGGACCCTGCCGAGCGCCAGAAGCTGATCAACGCGTCGGACATCACCTTCCTCTGCCTTCCCGACGCGGCTGCCATCGAAGCGGCGGCGCTGGCGACCAACGATCATGTCAAGATCATCGATGCCTCAACCGCCCACCGGGTCGCGTCCGGCTGGGCCTACGGCTTCCCGGAGCTTTCCGGCGGGCACCGCGCGGCGATTGCCGCCTCCCACCGGATCGCCAATCCCGGATGCTATGCCACCGGCTTCATCTCGGTCGCAGCCCCGATGGTGAAGAAGGGCTGGATGCCCGCGGATTATCCGGTCGTCTGCCACGCTATCTCAGGTTATTCGGGCGGCGGCAAAAAGATGATCGCGGCCTACGCCGACCCCCATCGCCCCGCCGAATACCAAAGCGTGCGGCAGTACGGCCTGACCCAGAGCCACAAGCATCAAAAGGAAATGCAGGTTCTCTCCGGCCTGGCCGATATCCCGATCTTCAACCCCGCGGTCTCCGACTTCTACAGCGGCATGACCGTATCGGTGCCTCTCTACACCAAGCTGCTCTCCGGAAAGCCCTCGATCCGGGCAATCCATGAGATGTTCTGCGAATACTATGCAGGCCAGCATTTCGTCCAGGTGATGCCCCTGATGGGTGAAGGAGTGCTCGAGGGCGGATTCCTGCCGTCCAACCAGCTCGCCGGCACCAACCTGCTGCAAATTTTTGTCTGCGGCAACGACGACCGCGTGCTGCTGGCCGCCTGCCTCGACAACCTCGGCAAGGGCGCTTCGGGCGCGGCGGTGCAGAACATGAACATCGCGCTCGGACTCGACGAAACCACCGGCCTTCTCTGACGGCCGCAACCATTCGACAGGAGGAATCCCCCATGACCAACGCCACCACCGCACAGAAGGCCGACATTCTCAGTCAGGCGCTCCCCTATATTCAGAAATACAACAATAAAACGGTTGTCGTCAAATACGGCGGCAACGCCATGCTCGACGACGAGCTGAAAGCGGCCGTCATGGGCGACATCGTCCTGCTCTCCTGCATCGGCATCAAGGTGGTGCTGGTGCACGGCGGCGGCCCCGAGATCAGCGGAATGCTCAAAAAGATCGGCAAGGAGTCCAAGTTCATCAACGGCCTGCGCTACACCGACGAGGAGACCCGCGACGTGGCCCAGATGGTGCTCGCGGGCAAGCTCAACAAGGACCTCACCGCCCAGATCAACGCACAGGGCGGCAAGGCGGTCGGACTCTGCGGGGTTGACGGGGGCATGGTCATCGTCGAGCGCAAGGGCGGGCCGGTGGACTACGGCTTTGTCGGCGAACTGGTCAAGGTCAACCCCGACCCCATCACCGATCTGCTGGACAAGGGCTATATTCCGGTCATCACCTCGATCGGCATGGACAGCAGCGGCGTGACCTACAACATCAACGCCGACACGATGGCCTGCTATGTGGCCAGCGCGCTGAAGGCCGAAACCATCATCCTCATGACCGACATCCGCGGGCTGCTGCGGGATAAAAACGACGAGACGACCCTCATCCCCTCGGTCACCATCTCGCAGGTTCCGCCGCTGATCGGGCAGGGCATCGTCGCGGGCGGCATGATCCCCAAGGTCGAGTGCTGCGTGGATACCCTCAAAGCGGGGGTCAAAAAAGCGGCGATCATCGACGGGCGGATTGTTCACGCCATCCTCATCGAGATGCTCTCGGACGAGGGCATCGGCACGATGATCTACCACGACAAAAAGGAGGAAGCATGATGACCCTTCAGGAAGCGATGAGCCTCGACCAATCCTATGTCGCCCACACATACGCACGCGCGCCGTTCCTGCCCTCCCACGGCAGGGGCGCGACCTGCTGGGACTGCGGCGGCAAACAGTATATCGATTTTTCCAGCGGCATCGGCGTCACCTCCCTCGGCTTCGCCGACCCGGAATGGGTGGCCGCCGTTTCAAAGCAGGCGGAGGAATACGCCCATATCTGCAACTACTACTACTCGGCCCCCGGCGAGGAAACGGCAAAGCTCCTCTGCGAAAAATCCGGGATGAAGAAGGTGCTCTTCGCGAACTCCGGCGCCGAGGCCAATGAGGGCATGATCAAAACCGCGCGGAAGTACTCCCAGGAAAAGTACGGCCCCGAGCGCAGCGAGATCATCACCCTGGTCAACTCCTTTCACGGGCGCACCGTCACGACCCTGACCGCCACCGGACAGCCGGCGATGCACCGGTTTTTCTATCCCTTTACCCCCGGCTTCTGCTATGCCGAGGCAAACAACTTTGAGGATCTGCTTGCAAAGATCAGCGGGCACACCGCCGGAATTATGGTTGAAATGATTCAGGGAGAGGGCGGGGTCGTCCCGCTCGAAGCCGAATTTGTGAAAAAGGTCGCCGCCCTCTGCAAGGAACGGGATATCCTGCTGCTGGTTGACGAGGTGCAGACCGGCAACGGGCGCACCGGCTTCTTCTACAGCTATCAGGCCTTCGGGGTGGAGCCGGATATCGTCAGCACCGCCAAAGGGCTCGGCAACGGCCTGCCCATCGGCGCGGTTCTCTTCGGGGAAAAGACCGAAAATGTCCTCAAGCCGGGCGACCACGGCACCACCTTCGGCATGAATCCCATCGTCTGTGCGGGCGCGAAGGTCGTCCTGAACCGGATCGACGACGCGTTTCTGAAGGAGGTCTCCCGCAAGGGGGAAAAGCTCAAAAAGGCGCTCGAGGGGGCGGAAAACGTCGCCTCGGTCACAGGCATGGGGCTGATGCTCGGCGTCCTGCCCAAGCAGGGGGACGCACATGAGATCTTCGACCTCTGCCGCGGCAAAGGGCTGCTGGTGCTCACCGCCAAGGACAAGGTGCGGCTGCTGCCGCCTCTCGTCATTACCGACGCGGAGCTTGAGCAGGGGGCCGCGATTCTCAAGCAGGTGCTCAAGGAGGCGGCGGCGTGAATCAAAAGCATCTTCTCAAGCTCTCCGACCTTTCGCCGGAGGAACTCTTCGAGATCCTCGATCTGGCCGACAGGCTCAAATACGAGCAGAAGCACGGCATCCCTCATCCGCTGCTCGCGGGCAGGACTCTTGGGATGATCTTCCAAAAATCCTCGACCCGTACCCGCGTCTCCTTCGAGACGGGGATGTATCAGCTCGGCGGTCAGGCGCTTTTCCTCTCGTCACGCGACCTGCAGATCGGCCGGGGGGAGCCGGTGCAGGATACTGCCCGCGTCCTCTCCCGCTACCTCGACGGCATCATGATCCGCACCTTCGAACAGGCGGAGGTCGAGGCGCTGGCCAGGTACGGCTCGATTCCGGTCATCAACGGTCTGACCGATTTCTGCCATCCCTGTCAGGTGCTTGCCGACCTGATGACCATCCGCGAATACAAAAAGGACCTCGCCGGCAAAAAGCTCTGCTTTATCGGCGACGGCAACAATATGGCCAACTCCCTGATTGTGGGAGGGCTCAAAACCGGAATGAAGGTTTCGGTTGCCACTCCGAAGGAATACGCTCCCGATCCGGCGGTTCTCGCGTTTGCACACAATTATGCGGGCTTCTCCTGGGTGCAGGACCCCATCGAGGCGGCATCCGGCGCCGACGCGGTCTATACCGACGTCTGGGCCTCGATGGGCCAGGAAGCGGAGCAGCAGGAACGCACCAAGGTCTTTGCAGGCTATCAGGTCAACCGCGCGGTGATGGCCGCAGCCAATCCCGGCGCTCTGGTGCTGCACTGTCTGCCCGCCCACCGCGGGGAGGAGATCACCGCCGAAACCTTTGAGGCGCACGCCGAAGAAATTTTTGACGAGGCGGAAAACCGCCTGCACGCCCAGAAGGCCGTGATGGCGCTGCTGATGAAACGGCCCTGAAAGTCCCCGCGCGCGAAGCCTGCTTGAACGCAGCCATCCCAACACCCAAGCGATTCACCTGAAACTTTTCCCGCGCGAAGCCCGCTTTGCCTGAGGCAAAGCGGGCTTCGCTTTTGTCGTTCGGTTTAGAACCTCCGGGGCGGTCGGCCAAACCGCAGGAAGCATTTCCACAGCCGGAACAACGCGCCGCTGCCGTCAGGCCTCCTCAAAAAGGAGTGCGCGGGACCATGCGCCGCGGAACCTCAAACCTGCCGGGCGGCACGGGAGCCTATACCGTCCCGTTCAGCCATGTCTTTATGGCGGGAAGCCCCTTTTCCACTGCTCCAAGCCGGGCGCAAAACCGACGGCAACGCGCGGAATTCCAGCGCCCGGCTCTGCCGCCGGACGGAATCGTGCGCTTTCCGAGGTGTATACGGCCGGTTTCCGAGGCATCCTCCTTTTTGAAGGGGGGTTGCTGCTCCTAGAAAAAGCGCGCCGCCCCCGGGCTGCCAACCGCGCGTTATTCCCCGGAGCAGGAAAAGGCCGTCGCAAGGAGATCAACCGGTATTTTGGGCAGATCCGCACAGCCGGAACCGCCGGCGCGCAGATAACGGGCGGGGAATCCGGCAGCCCGGGCAAAGGTTCCGGCCGGACCGGGGCCTCGTTTTCACCCTCTGCGGCTACGTAAATCAAAACCACGCGTGAAAGGCGCGGCTTGCACCAGCGCTAAAAGGGCATCTTACCTGCCTGTCTCTTTTAAGAGTCTCTGAACGCTTTTTCCATGCATTACATACACTGCTGCGAGCGGCCCTCAGGCCGCCCGTTTTCTCCCGTTCCCCTCTCTCCCTGCCTCCCCGCTCTGCCTGTCCGGTGCCCGGCGCGCCCGAGCGGAGGGCGGCGCCGCTTGGCCCTTCGATTCCTTAATGATTTGTCATTTCGCCGTGCCCATTGCTTGAAGCGAAAGCTTTTTCATCGCCGCTAGCAGAGCTGACAGCTGTCTTGAGCACAAGGTCAAACCGCCCCGGATTGTGCCGTCTGCACAATCCGGGGCGGTTCAGTCTGTTTTTCCACACCAAGGGATATTTTATCTATTGGTTCGCGCGCAGCCGCCGAGAATTCTGCGGGCGGAAGACCCCGGAAAGAGGGTCACGCGCTCTTTATCCGTCCGCCCGCACCTTATCCGGCGTGGGTTCGAGCACCTGCAGCTTGTAATGGATTTGAAGGGGAGTGCGGTAGCGGCGGCAGAAAAGGCCGACGGTGCGGCGCATCACCCGCTCGCCCGCCTCATAGCCGCGGGTTGGCAGCAGCAGAACATACTGTGCGCCGTTGTAGCGGGAGACAACGTCTCCCCGGCGCAGGCTTCCCTGAAGCACCGAGAGCAGCTGATCCATCGCCCGGTTGAGCACCTCCAGCTCTGGAACATTTCCCGAGGGGTCGGTGACGGTGAGCAGCCCGAGCATCATGGTGCGCCCTGAACGGGTGCTGCGGCGGAGTTCCAAGCGGTAGGCTTCCTTGAAAAAGCCGTAGTCGCAGACAAACGCCCCTTCTCCGGCTTCGTTGCCGCCCAGCTCATCCCGAATTTTCCAGAGATCGGTTTCCAGTTCCCGATTGAGTCCAACCTTCATCAGCTCATCCGAAAGCGCGCGCAGCGCCTCGGAGGGGCGTGCCCGCAGATGGCGGTAGAGCAGGTCGGTCGCCTTTTCGTAATGCCGGCGCGCCTCGTCATAAGCGCCCTGGGAGAGCAGCGCCCGAATGCAGTGGCAATGGATTCTCTCGTCGCAGGGATCGATGGCCAGCACGCGCCCGCAGAGCTCCGTCACCTCTCCGAACCGGCCCTGAACGGTCAGAAGTCCGGCCAGACGGTCCGCAAGATCGAGATAAAGCCCGTGATAATGGGCGGAAAGAACGCTGATCCACGGCACCTTATCCAGCTTGGCAAAAAACCTTCCCCGGTACAGCCCGATCGCCTCGCGGCAGAGCGCCTCGTATTCGCCGTCGGAAAGCCCCTCCGCCTGAAGCTGCCCGCAGATGGCTTCAAACCGGTCGGCGTCGGATTCGCAGGCCGCCTTGTCGTTCCAGCGGTAGGCGCCCCGCTGGGAGAGGATCAGCGGCAGGCCCACTTTTTGCTCGAGCGGCTCGATAAATCCCCGAATCCGGTAAAGCAGGGTTTTCAGGGCGTTCGCGGTATCCCGTCCGCCCGCGCTCTCGCCCCACAGCATGGTAACAAACTCTCTCTGGGGGATTGCACGTTCCCGGTGAGAAACCAGATATGCCAGCATATTCCACATCTTGCGGGACCGGTTCAGACTGTCGTCAATCCGAATCTTGCCGGCGCAGAGTGAAAATTCGCCGAAAAAAGTAATATGGATCGGCTCGCGCAGTGCCGGTTCGGTAAACGTTTCCATATATTTTCCTCCTCTGAGACTGCGGGATCGAAACACCAGCTTGTCAATATATCTCTGATTATAATCGTTTAGTGTTAAAAAAGCGAGTCAAATTCGCATTATTTTGAAAACCTTTACATTTTTTGTGTCCGATATAAAACAGGCCGCCTCACCTTCCGCCCAGCCTCCCCATAAGATGAAAACAGTCCGTCAAAAGAAAGGGGTTGCTGATTGGATGGGCGATTTTTTTGCGCCCTTTCTTCTCGTCGCCGCCTTGGCGCTCGACGCCTTCGTTGCGGCGCTCGGATACGGGGCCGCCTCCATTCGGATTCCCACCGGCTCGCTGCTAGTAATCGCACTGATCTGCTCAGGCGCTCTGTCCGCCGCACTGCTGGCGGGAGGGCTGCTGGCTCCTCTGCTCCCGCCTGCCGCCGCCCGTCTCTTCGGCTGCGGCATTCTCGCTCTTCTTGGGGCCGCCAAACTGATCGAAGAGCCTCTCAAGCGGCGGCGCGCGCCGCCGTCCTGTCCCCCGGCGGGCCGCGCATTTTCCCCGGGCGCCCTGCTTTCCATCTACTGCCGTCCCGACTGCGCGGACCGCGACTGCTCACGCACACTCTCCCCCGGAGAGGCCTGCGCGCTGGCTCTGGCTCTTTCGCTCGACGGGGCGGCAGCCGGCATCGGAGCGGGCGCGGTCTGCCTCGGCCCGCTCTCGGTTCTGCTGATCTCGATTGCAGTCCATCTCGCGGGGATTCGGCTCGGAGAAGCGATCGGCAGACGTCTTGCCCGCACCGTTCCTGTCCCGCTCGCACCGCTCTGCGGCGCGATGCTGATCCTGCTTGCCCTGCTCCAGTTCTATGGATAAAATGTGCGGCTGCTTCCGCCTGCCCGCTCCGGTTCTGCGGGGAAAAGCGCGGCTGCTTCCGCCTGCCCGCTCCGGTTCTGCGAAAGAAACAGGCGCGCCGCTGCGACGGCGCGCCTGTTTTTCCATAGCCAAAGAACCTGCCTGAGGTTCTCCGAATTCTTCTGTTTATACTCCCACCGAGTAGTTGGGTGCTTCCTTGGTGATATAGATGTCGTGCGGATGGCTCTCTTTAAGCCCCGCGCCGGTGATCCGCACAAACTGCGCGCGCTCGTGCAGCTCGGGGATGGTCCGGCAGCCGGTGTAGCCCATGCCGGAGCGCACACCGCCGACCAGCTGATAAACGGTGTCCGAAACCGGTCCCTTGTAGGGAACCCGTCCCTCAACCCCTTCAGGAACAAGCTTGCTCGCGCCCTCTTGGAAATAGCGGTCCTTCGACCCCTTCTCCATCGCGGCGAGGGAGCCCATGCCGCGGTAGACCTTGAAATTCCTGCCCTGGTAAATCTCGGTTTCACCGGGGGATTCGGCGCAGCCCGCGAGCAGGCTGCCGAGCATCACAACGTTGGCGCCGGCGGCGAGCGCCTTGACGATATCACCCGAATATTTGATGCCGCCGTCGGCAATGACCGGGACGCCGCGTTTGGCAGCGGCGCGGCAGGCACTATAGATGGCGGAGATCTGCGGAACGCCGCAGCCCGCGACGACGCGGGTGGTACAGATCGAGCCGGGGCCGATACCGACCTTGACGCAGTCGGCGCCTGCATCAATCAGCGCCTCGGCGCCTTCGGCGGTGGCGATGTTGCCGGCGATGATCGCAATCTCCGGGAAAGCGGCACGAATCTTTTTCAGGCAGTCCAGAATGTTTTTGCTGTGGCCGTGGGCCGAATCAAGAACCAGAACGTCCGCCTGCGCCTCGATCAGCGCCTCGGCCCGTTCCAGCACATTGGCGGTGACGCCGATGGCAGCTGCACAGAGCAGGCGCCCTCCCTTATCGCGGGCGGAGTTGGGGTATCGGACCGCCTTTTCGATATCCTTGATGGTGATGAGGCCCTTGAGCTTATAATCGTCATCAACGATCGGCAGCTTTTCAATTTTGTATTTCGAGAGGATCTTCTGCGCCTCCTCAAGGGTGGTGCCGACCGGTGCGGTAATCAGATGGTCCTTGGTCATGACCTCCCTGATCGGAACGTTAAAGTCGGTCAGAAAGCGCAGATCGCGGTTGGTGATGATGCCGACCAGCCGCATGCTTCCGTCGCAGACCGGCACACCGGAAATCTTATACCGGCCCATCAGCGCGTCGGCGTCGGTCACATAGTGATCGGGAGAAAGGTAGAATGGATTGACGATGACCCCGTTTTCAGAACGCTTGACCTTGTCCACCTCGGTCACCTGTTCCTCGATGGTCATATTTTTGTGGATGACCCCGATTCCCCCTTCGCGGGCAATGGCTATCGCCATCGGCGCGGTGGTCACAGTATCCATCGCGGCGGTGATCAGCGGGGTGTTGAGGACAATGTCCCGGGCCAGCACAGTATGCAGGTCAATATCCCGGGCGGTTACCTCCGAATAGGCGGGGATCAGCAGCACGTCGTCGAAGGTGAGTCCTTCGCTGACGAACTTGGATGAATAGTCGATGTTAAGCATCCAATCTCTCCTTTCATGCCGGTTGGCTTATCATATTGCAAAATATTTTTCCCATTTTATCACCCATGGTCCTCTGTTGCAAGGGCTTTGAGAGAAAATTCGGCGGAAAAACAGGCGGAGTTTCCGATACTGCCGCTGACGCGGAAACAGTTGTCCTCCCGGCCGCGCCGAAGGCTGATCGTCTCGCCCAGGCGGGCCTGATGCTGGTAGCGCAGCAGCAGGGTGTCCACCCCAGCGGAACAGAGCAGTTCTTCCGGGAAGCAGTCGAGCGCGGCGTCCGCATAGATGGTGTTGTTCATATGCCGGTTCACGTCCAGATCCGAAAGGCGGACCTCGCGCCCGCCGCACGGCTCCTGCGCCTCGGGAATTCTGATCCGGGAAGGGTCGATGAAGGGCGTCCACACCCCGCCGAGGGCCGGAAGCTCATGGCGGAAGCTTGACGAACGCAAGGGCCGTCCGGTTTCGAAGTCCAGCAATGCCCACGCCGTCTGATTTTCAGCCAGCAGGTTTCCTCCCTCGTCGAACAGCACCGTCTCCCGGAACATCCGCGCCCCGTGCGCCGGAACCGGAGCCGTTGCGACGGTCAGCAGCTCCCCCTCGCGCGGGGTGCGCAGAATCCGCAGCCCCTGACCGATGAGGACGAAAAACATTCCCTCCTCCTTCAGCTTCTGAAAGCCGAAGCCGAGCGATTCCAGATGACCGCCCGCCGCCTCCTGTACATAGCGCAGCGCACATGCCGTCCGCAAGCGTCCCTGCCCGTCGCAGTCAAATCCCCGGACCCGCAGACGCAGGGAAAAGGGATAGCGTTTTGTCAAAACATTCCACCTCGTAATCCGTTCCGCGTCCGCCGGCGGGCGCAGTTTTTATTGGTGATCCAGCTCTGCCGTTATCTTGCTTAATCGCTTTACCGCTGCCGCACAAGCCGTTCCGCACCCGACGGCGGGCACCGCCTTTATCCGCGCCACACAGCCCTGCCGTCATCTTGCTTAATCGCTTTGCCGCTGCCGCACAAGCCGTTCCGCACCCGACGGCGGGCACCGCCTTTATCCGCGCCACACAGCCCTGCCGTTATCTCGTTTAATCGCTTTGCCGCTGCCGCACAAGCCGTTCCGCACCTGTCAGCGGGCACCGCCTTTATCCGCGCCACACAGCTCTGCCGTTATCTCGTTTAATCGCTTTGCCGCTGCCGCACAAGCCGTTCCGCACCTGTCAGCGGGCGCAGAACCTCGGGGACGGCGGCCGAGCCGCCGCCGTCCTGCCCGTTCTCCAGAAGGGCGCGAAGCAGCACCGAAAGGTCGGCCGTCCCGCAGGCAGCCTCCGCCGGACGGGGGCGCCGCTCTCCCTCCTGCCGGCAGCGGCAGGCAGTGCGGCGGGCGAGGAAATCTCCGCATGCACTCACGGCCGCGGCCGTCTCATAGCGTCCGGACGACGGCATCCACACCCCGGCGGACCATCCAGCGGCCGCCTCAAAAGGAAGCTGCGCCGGTTCCAGCGGAGAAAGTTCAAAAGGAAGCCCCAATCCGCGCAGGGCTTTGCCGGTCAGGGACAGAAGCCGTTCCATCGCCATGCCGTCCTGACCCGGCGCAGCCAGCAGGAGCATGGCGGAGGTATCTCCGCCTTCCCGGCCGGAAAAGACGGCGCAGCAGCCGGGCAGAGCGCATCCGGCGGGATAGACCCTGCCGCGATGCGGCCGCATCAGCGCGCCCACCGCGGGGGTCACCCCCTGCATTCCATCCGCCGGCCCGCCGGGAAGCCTGTATTCGGTCAGCCCGCCCGCCGCGAGGGCGTCGAGCCAATAGGACTCCAGCGCGCGGGCAAGCCGCGCGCCTATTCCGAGCAGAGGGGGCAGGCTGTCCGAGAAGGCAGGAATACCCTGATCTTCCGTGCAGGCTTTCGTCTCATTTCTTGAGGACGAACCGGCCGATGGGGCGAAAATACCCAGTCCTTCCCCGAGGGTCCGCGCACTTTTGGGCGGATAGGGAAACGCCGCAGGCACACCCCAGCGGCGGACCGGCTCCGCAGCCCGCCCGCGGGGGAAATTGGGGAGCAGCAGCAGGAGGGCGCGGCGGCGCTCCTCCAGCTCTTCCAGTTCCGCTTCAAAACCGGCGGTTTTGCGCGCCAGCAGGCGCAGCTCGATCTGCAGGGGGACGCTGCTTTTCCCGGTCCGTTCCAGCTCCGGGAAGCGCAGCCGCAGCAGGTTCTGCTGCTCGCGCAGCTCCCGCGCGGCGGAAAGAAGCTCCCCGCGCCTTGCGTCGAGGGCGGCAAGCTCGTCGACCTCGGCGCTGCGGTCGATGCCGCGCAGGCGGCAGGCGGCCTTGACCCGCTCGGGGTCCCGCCGGATGATTCGGCTTTCCAGCATGGTCAGCTCCTGTTCCCTTCTCCGCGCTCGAGCCGGGCGGCAAAGTCGCGCAGCTCTTCCTCCGAGTAGAACTCGACGGTCAGCTCTCCCTTGTCTTTCCCCTTCCGGGTCACCCGCACCCGGCGGGAAAGAACTTCGCCGAGGGCCAGCTCCATCTCGCGGTAAAAAGTGGGCGCGGAACTCCCGCGCTTGGGCGCCGGCTTTTTCATCAGCTGGCGCACCGCTTCTTCCGCCTGCCGGACCGAAAGTCCCTGGGTGATGATCCGCTTGGCCAACTCGGAGGCGGCGGCCTGTTCAAGAGGCAGCAATGCCCGGGCGTGTCCGGCCGAGAGATCTCCCCGGCGGAGCATCTCCACCACCCCGTCGGGCAGCGTGAGCAGGCGCAGCGCGTTGGCTACCGCCGGGCGGGAACGCCCTACCCGCTGGGCCACCCGCTCCTGCGTCATCGAAAAGCGTTCCATGAGGGTGCGGTAGCCCATCGCCTCCTCAATCGGGTTGAGGTCGGCGCGCACAAGGTTTTCCACGAGCGCAATTTCGAAGGCCTGCTCGTCGGTCAGCTCCCGGATGACGACCGGCAGATCGGTCAGGCCCGCGATCCGAGCGGCGCGCCAGCGCCGCTCGCCTGCGACGATCTGGTAGCGCCCGTTGGGACGCGGCCGGACCACCAGGGGCTGAAGCACCCCATGCTCCCGGATCGAGGCGGCCAGCGAGTCGAGCGCCTCGGGGGAAAATTCCCGCCTCGGCTGCTCGCTGTTCGGCTCGATCTCCCCGATCTGCAGGGTTGAAACTGCAACATCCGCGGTGTCGTTATCGGCAAAAAGCGCTTCGAGCCCCTTGCCGAGGCCGCGCTTGGGTTTTGGCATACCGGTTCCTCCTTCTTGGACGTTATCGTCGGTTTTTCATCAGTTCGTCGGCCAGCTCAAGGTAGCAGGCCGCTCCGCGCGAGGCGCGGTCGTAATAGAGCACCGGCATCCCGAAGCCCGGGGCCTCGGAAAGCCGCACGTTGCGCGGGATGACGGTGGCAAAGACCTTTTTCGGAAAGAACTTCTTCACCTCGTCAACCACCTGATTGGTGAGGTTCAAACGCCCGTCGAACATCGTCAGCAGCACTCCTTCGACGTCAATGCGGGGATTATAGAGGCGCTTGACCTGACGGACCGTCGCCATGAGCTGGGAAAGCCCCTCGAGCGCGTAATACTCGCACTGGATCGGGATCAGCAGGCTGTCCGACACAGCGAGTGCGTTGAGGGTGATCAGCCCAAGCGAAGGCGGGCAGTCGATCAGGATGTAGTCGTACTGCTCCTTGACCGGAAGCAACCCCGCCCGCAGGCGGAACACCCGCTCCGGCAGGTCGACCAGCTCGATTTCCGCGGCGGCCAGATCAATTCCGGCGGGCAGAAGATCGACGTTTCGGAACTGGGTGGAAATCTTCGCCGCATCGGCGCGTTCCCCCTCGACAAGCATATGGTATGTGGAGTGCTCAAGCCCCTTCTTGTTGACGCCCAGCCCGCTGGTCGAATTTCCCTGCGGATCGGTATCGACGAGCAGCACCCGCCGTCCTCTGTCGCCGAGCGAGGCGGCGAGATTGACGGCGGTGGTGGTCTTTCCCACCCCGCCCTTTTGATTGGTGATTGCGATCACACGGCCCAAATCGGTCCCTCCCGGAGATTTTCTGCCGGCCGGCCGCTGTTCCCCCAGCCGGGGACAGCCGGACGCTTTGCGGATACGGTGCCGCGGCCGCGAAGCGGAAGGCGGCGGCTGAAAGGCGCATCATGTCCGCTTTCCGGACATTATACCACAAAAGAGCGGTGCGTGCCACCCGCGGCGGGCAAATCCCGCTGTTTTTTCAGATTCCCTTTTCTCACCCGGATTCTTGACAGACAGCGGCCGGAAGGGTATGATAAATGGGATTTCCAGAGCTTTTGAAGGAGGGCGCGGCTCATGATCCTGACCATCGACATCGGCAACTCCAACATCGTTTTCGGGGTGTACGGCGAAGACCGGCTTCTCTTCTCCTCGCGGGTCAAAACCGATCCGCTGCGCACCGAAACCGAGTATGCGGTGTTGCTTTCCAACCTGCTCGCCTTCCACGACTGCCCGGCGAAGAGCCTCGAAGGCGCGGCCCTCTCCTCGGTTGTGCCGGGGCTGACCCCGGTGCTGCGCGCCGCCGTCGGGCTGCTGGCCGATCTTCCGGTCCTCGTCGTCGGCCCTGGCGTAAAGACCGGTCTGGATATTCGCATCGACAACCCCGGCGAGCTTGCGGGCGACCTTGTCTGCACCGCCGTCGGCGCGATGGAGCATTACCCCCTTCCCGCCATCATCATCGATTTGGGAACCGCGACGAAAATTACGGTGGTGGACGAGCGCCGCCGCTATATCGGCGGGGCGATCGCCCCCGGCGTCGCCGTTTCGCTCGGGGCGCTGACCAAAAGCGCCTCGCTGCTGCCCGCCGTCTCGCTCGATTCCAAAATCAAACCGATCTGCGGCGATACCACCGGCGCAATGCTCTCCGGGAGCATCCTCGGCGCCGCCTCGATGCTCGACGGGATGATCGACCGCTTCTGCGAGGTGATCGGAGAGGCCAAAACGGTTGTCGCCTGCGGCGGCCTCGCGCCGATGGTGATCCCGCACTGCCGCCGCCGGATCATCCTCGACGAGGGCCTGCTGCTCTCAGGTCTGCTCGCCGTCTACCGCAAAAACCGCTGAACCGGCGGGAGATTCCGCCGCTCTTTTCCCATCTTCCCACCGCCCCGCGCGGGCGCTGCGGATAAAATTTGCGCTGCATCCGGGCCTGCCCGGAGCGGCAGCAAGGAGTGAAAAAGCATGCCGCAATCCCATGAACGCCATTCCAGCACCGGTTTCCTTGTCCGGGTCGCCCTGCTCGCAGCCGTCATCGCGGTGATGGCCTTTACCCCGCTCGGATACTTCCGCACCGGGTTCCTGAGCATTACCCTTCTGCCGATCCCCGTGGTCATCGGCGCCATCGTCCTCGGGCCCACCGCCGGAGCAATCCTCGGAGCAGTATTCGGGGTCACGAGCGTCATCCAGTGCTTCGGCCTCGAATCGTTCGGCACCACCCTGATGGGGATCAACCCGGTCGGCACCCTGATCACCTGCATGATCCCGCGGATTCTGATGGGCTTTTTGTCCGGTGTCCTGTTTCTGCTTCTGCGCCGTCTCTTCGGAAGCCGCTTCGGCGTCTTTGCCGCGGCCTGCCTTGCGGGTCCTCTGCTCAACACCCTGCTTTTTATGACCTCGCTCTGTGTCTTTTTTTACCGCACCGATTTTATTCAGGGCCTTGCCAGCGGAAAAAATGTCCTCGCCTTCTGCGTCGCCTTCGTCGGAATCAACGGCGTGATCGAAACGGCAGCCTGCTGCCTGCTCGGCGCGGCGGTCTCGAAGGCCCTCTGCTCGATTCCCCGTCCCGCCAAGGGATAAGGTTTTCCAGACAAGAAAAAACGGCCGCAGCTTCTGCGGCTGTTTTTCTGCCGGAACATTTGTGACAGGAGATTTCTATGGAACGTTATCAGGAAATTGAACACAGCCTGCACAAGCGGTTCAGCAAGACCATCTGGAACCGTTTTGTCGGCTCGATCAAGCAGTACGAGCTGCTCTCACCCGGCGACCGGGTGGCGGTCTGCATTTCGGGGGGCAAAGATTCCATGCTGCTTGCCAAGTGCATGCAGCAGCTTCAGCGGGTCAGCGATTTCCCGTTCGAGCTGCGCTTTCTCGTCATGGACCCGGGCTATCTTCCCGCCAACCGGGCTCTGATCGAGAAAAACGCTGAAACACTGCGCATTCCCATCGAGATCTTCGAGACCCGCATCTTCGACGTGGTGTACAAGGTCAACAACAATCCCTGCTACCTCTGCGCCCGGATGCGGCGCGGCTGGCTCTATGCCGAGGCACAGAAGCGCGGCTGCAACAAAATTGCACTCGGCCACCATTTCGACGACGTGATCGAGACGGTGGTGATGAGCATGCTCTACGGCTCCCAGATCCGCACCATGATGCCGAAGGTCAGAAGTTCCAACTACCCCGGGATGGAGCTGATCCGTCCGCTCTATCTCGTGCGGGAGCGGGACGTGCTGCGCTGGAAGGATTATAACAGCCTCCGCTTTTTGCAGTGCGCCTGCCGCTTTACCGAAAGCGCTGCGGAGGAGGAGCACCTCTCGAAGCGTGCTGAGGTCAAATCGCTGATCGCGTCGCTGGAAAAGGGCAATCCGCAGGTGGGGATGAACATCTTCCGCAGCATCCACAATCTCAAGCTCGAAACCATCATCGGCTACACCACCCTTGACGGCGTCCAGCACAGCTTTCTGGAGCACTACAGCGAAACCGGCGCGCAGGAAGAGGAATAGCCCATCCAACAAGAGGCTGCGCGAAGGCAGGACAAGCCTTCGCGCAGCCTCTTTTGGTCAGGAATCCCTTTCGCCGGAATGCAGAAGCGCCAGCTCCTGCAAAAGCCATTCCCTGTATCCGAGCATCTCCCGGTTTTCCGGGGAGATCTGCAAAACATAGGAAATCCGCCCGAGCAGGCTTCGAAGACAGGCCTCCGGCTCCGGCGCGGCGCCGGTTCGCGCGAGATGGGCCGAAACCCCGAAGCGCCGGCAGAAGTAAAGCTCCTGGCGCAGCGCCCTGCGGTATTCGCGCGGGAGGTTCAGCCGCTCGTTGACGACCAGGCCGGTGACCGTCTGCCGCTGCCCTGCGAACATGGCCCGCGTCTTTTCTTCATTGAGGAAGAAACCCCTCTCCCGCAGCTTTCCGGCAATCAGGCGGCTCACCTCGACGGGGTCGAACGCCCCCGAAAAGGCCATATCGTCGCAGTAGCGGGTATAGCTGATGCCGCGGGCGCTGCACCAGGCGCCCGTCTCAAGGTCAAAATCGCGGAGGACCAGGTTCGAAACCACAGGGGAGGTCGGCGCCCCCTGCGGAAGCGCATCCCCGCAGTAGCAGAGGATTGAAAGCAGCACCCGCAGCGGCTCGGCGTAGATGTGGGCGGGAAAGGCATATTCCTTCACGTCCGAATAAAGGATGCTGTCAAAAAAATGCCGGATATCCAGCCGCAGCAGCACCGGGCGGCCGATATGCGGACGCGCGCCGGCTGCATGATCCACGCCGCGGCGGTAGGCGGCGGCATAGGGAGAAACCGGCATGTAAACCAGAAGGCGGTTGAGAATCCTGCGCTGAATCTCCATCAGCTCCCGGTCCGGGATGCTCAGGCGGCGGACAGCGCCGTCCCCCTTGGGCAGCTCAACCGTCCGATAGTGCTTCGGCAGGCTGTTGCTCACCGCGTAGAGGGTGCGGCCGCTGACCCCCAGATCCCCGGCGAGGGTCGAAAGCTCACGGTAGACAATCACGAGACCCCGCCCTTTCTGCGGAACAAAACAAAATGTGCATTGCGCGGGCGCAGCAGTATGGGAAGGGCGCGCCCAGCGCGCCCTGAGCACACGCAGTGTGCAGAAATACTGCGAGCACCGCCGCTGGAGCGCAGCGAATACGCAGAGGTTTCTCGAACCGGCGGCGAATCGCCGCCGGCGCCAAACGATTTGGCCAAGGGCTGATGTTCCGCACCGTCAGAATAACACGTTTATATCCGGGACGCAAGTGCAAAGAGACCGTCCGCCGGAACGCCGGGCGGCGCGGGGCGCATTTTCTTCCGGAGTTGGGCAAGGCTCCGTCAACTCCGGAGGCTTGCACCGGCAAGCCCTTTCCAAAGGAACGGATATTTCTCCGCCTGCCCTACAGGCCGCAGGCCGCTTCTTGCTCCTGCCAGCCTTTCCTTCCCTACCTGCCCGGCGCGCGGCACACCTGTACAAAGGACGTTATCGATTGGAGGCCCGCTTTGCCCGAATCCTAAAGCAAAAACTGATTTTCCCTCACCAGCGGCTATACGCCGAAGCGGCATAAATCATAACCACAGGCCGTACCGGTGGTTTGTGCGCGCCTCCTTTTTGCCCACTACCAGCGAGCCTACAGACTCATCACATTCTTTCTGCTGCATGGCGCGCCCTGCCGCCATTCAAATACCTGTGGAGTGTTCCTCCTTTATATGGTTTTCCTTTGCAGCTGCTCCCTCTGCTGACCTTGGAGCAGTCCCCCGCTTCGCTCGGATTCCTTTTTGAGGCGCAGCAAAAACTTTTGGGAGCCGCCTGCGGCTTTCTTCTTACAGAAAAGAGGACCGCCCCAACAGGGCGGTCCTCTGAAAGCTCTGGCACACAGTCTTTATTTGGCGTATTCAATCGCGCGGGTCTCACGCACGACATGGACCTTGATCTGCCCGGGATAATCCAGCTCGTTCTCGATCTTCTTGACGATCTCGCGGGCGATAATCACCATTCCGTCGTCGTCGATCACATCGGGCTTGAGCATAACCCGCACCTCACGTCCGGCCTGAACGGCGAAGCACTTTTCAACGCCGTTGAAGGAGGTGGCAATCTCCTCAAGCTTCTCAAGGCGCTTGACGTAGTTCTCGATGTTTTCGCGCCGGGCGCCGGGACGGGCCGCCGAAATGGCATCGGCCGCCTGTACGATGCAGGCGATGACGGTGCGCGGCTCGACATCGTTGTGGTGCGCTTCGATGGCGTGGATGACGTCGGGGGATTCCTTATACTTTTTCGCCAGTTCGACGCCGATAGCGACATGCGAACCCTCGATCTCGTGGGTCATCGACTTGCCGATGTCATGCAGCAGGCCGGCCCGGCGGGCAAGGGTGGCGTCGGCGCCGATCTCGGAAGCGATCATCCCCGAAATATAAGCGACCTCGGTAGAATGAATCAGGACATTCTGCCCGTAGCTGGTGCGGTAGCGCATCCGGCCGAGCAGGCGGACCAGCTCGGGATGGACCGAGCCGACCGAAGTTTCCAGCACGACCCGCTCGCCGTCCTGCTTGATCTTGGCGTCAACCTCGCGCTGGGCCTTGTCAACCATCTCCTCGATGCGGGCGGGATGGATGCGGCCGTCGTTGATCAGCCGCTCGAGCGCGATGCGGGCCACCTCGCGGCGGACCGGGTCGTGGCTCGAAAGGGTAATCGCCTCGGGGGTGTCATCGATGATGAGATCGACTCCGGTGAGCGTCTCAAGTGCGCGGATATTGCGGCCCTCGCGGCCGATAATACGCCCCTTCATCTCATCGCCGGGCAGCGGCACGACCGAGACGGTCGTTTCCGCGACCTGGTCGGCGGCGCACCGCTGGATCGCCAGCGAGATGATATTGCGGGCCTTGAGGTCGGCCTCTTCCTTCAGGCGGCTCTCCATCTGGGAAATCCGCAGGGCCTTCTCGTGGGTCAGCTCCTCCTCGAGGTTTTTGAGCAGATATTCCTTCGCCTGCTCTCCGGTAAAGCCCGAAATCTTCTCGAGCAGGTCGAACTGGCTCTTTTTGACCGTCTCGGCTTCCTCGAGCTTGGTTTCGGCGTCCTGCAGCTTCTGCTGGAGCGCCTCTTCCTTCTTATCGAGGTTGTCGATCTTCTTATCCACCGTCTCTTCCTTGTGCTGAACCCGGCGCTCGAGACGGGTGACTTCGTTGCGCCGTTCCTTCATTTCGCGTTCGGCTTCGCTCTTGAGACGGAAGATTTCATCCTTTGCTTCGACGAGGGCTTCCTTCTTCTTGACTTCAGCCGACTTGATCGCTTCACTTACGATTCGTTTTGCCTCGGCTTCGGCTGTTCCAAGTTCCTTCTCTGCAATCTGCTTTCTATACTGAATGCCCAGGGGAAAGGCAATTACAACACCGATTACTAATGCAATGAATCCTACAATGTAGCTTTCCATGAATCATTAATTCCTCCTTTCTTTCAAATTTTCAAAATTCATGGTCAATACCTGCGTTTTGTACAGTAACTTGTACATGCAGACAAAAATATTTTACATTTATATGAGGATTCTGTCAAGAAGATTTGCAGGGTTGACAAGCCCGCCGCCGAGTGTTATCATCCATGTGAAAAGCTTCATCCAACAATGCGTCGAAGGGGAAATCGGCACCGCGCGCCGTCCTCAGAGAGAGCCGCCACAGGCTGAAAACGGCTTGACAGCGTCCCTGCCAGCGATTACCACCCCTGAGTGCGGGATTAAGAAAGGCTCTGCCCTTCTCCCAAACCCGCCGCCCCGGCAGCGTTACCGCCGAAAGAGCGGTATTTTATTCCCGGCAGAATAAAATACAATTCGGGTGGAACCGTGGAGCCTGATATCAGGAGCTTCACCCCGTCTGGGGTGGAGCTTTTTTGTTTTTTCAAAGAATACAGCGTGAAAAGGAGATGGATTCTATGATCCAGGTAACATTGAAAGGCGGCGTTGTCCGCGAATACGAGTCCGGCACGACGGTCGGGCAGGTCGCCGCGTCGCTCGGCGCGGGTCTGGCAAAGGCCGCCTGCGCGGGCAGGGTAGACGGCGAGGTGCGCGATCTGCGCTTCCCGCTCGAGGCCGACTGCGCGCTCGAAATCCTCACCTTTGAGGATCAGGACGGCAAGCGCGCCTTCTGGCACACCACCTCGCACGTTCTGGCCCAGGCGGTGCAACATCTCTTCCCGGAGGCGAAGTTCGCCATCGGTCCGGCGATTGACAACGGTTTTTACTACGACTTTGACGTTCCCACCCCGTTTTCCGCCGAGGATCTCGAAAAGATCGAGGCCGAGATGGCGAAGATCGTCAAGGCCGCGCTCCCGCTCGAGAGCTTTACCCTCGAGCCGGCCCAAGCGCTCGAGCTGATGAAGGACCAGCCCTACAAAGTCGAGCTGATTGAGGAGCATTCCGGTAAGGGCGAGCGCATCAGCTTCTACCGCCAGGGGGATTTTACCGACCTCTGCGCCGGTCCGCACCTGATGACGACCGCCGGCATCAAGGCGATCAGGCTGACCTCCTGCACCGGCGCCTACTGGCGCGGCAGCGAGAAGAACAAGATGCTCTCGCGCATCTACGGCATCTCCTTCCCGAAGAAGTCGGAGCTGGAGGAATACCTCGCCCGCATCGAAGAAGCCAAGCGCCGCGACCACCGCAAGCTCGGAAAGGAGCTGGGCCTCTTCACCCTGCTCGACGAGGGTCCCGGCTTCCCGTTCTTCCTGCCCAACGGCATGGTGCTCAAGAACACCCTGCTCGAATACTGGCGCGAAATCCACCACCGTCACGGGTATGTCGAAATCTCCACCCCGATCATCCTCAACCAGCAGCTCTGGCACCGTTCGGGCCACTGGGACCACTATAAGGACAACATGTATACCACCGTCATCGACGGGGAGGATTATGCGGTCAAGCCGATGAACTGCCCGGGCGGAATGCTGGTCTACAAGACCGAGCCGCACTCCTACCGTGACCTGCCGATGCGGGTGGCCGAGCTGGGCCTGGTGCACCGCCATGAGCTTTCGGGCGCGCTGCACGGCCTCTTCCGGGTGCGCTGCTTCACCCAGGACGACGCGCACATCTTCATGACCTTCGATCAGATCAAGAGCGAGATCAAGGGGGTCATGGATCTGATTGACGAGGTCTATTCCCTGTTCGGCTTCAAATACCACATCGAGCTTTCGACAATGCCCGAAGACCACATGGGCGACGAACGCGTCTGGGAGGAGGCCACCAACACCCTGCGCGCGGCGATGGAGGAGAAAGGCCGCCGCTATGAGATCAACGAGGGGGACGGCGCGTTCTACGGGCCGAAGCTCGACTTCCATCTGGAGGATTCGCTGGGACGCACCTGGCAGTGCGGCACCATCCAGCTCGACTTCCAGATGCCGGAGCGTTTTGAGCTGGAGTACACCGGCGCGGATGGAGAGAAGCACCGTCCGGTCATGATTCACCGGGTGGCCTTCGGCTCGATCGAGCGGTTCATCGGCATCCTGATCGAGCATTTCGCGGGCGCATTCCCGCTCTGGCTCTCGCCGGTGCAGGCGGTCGTGATGCCCGTTTCGGAAAAGTATGCCGACTACGCCGAGAAGGTTACCGCCGAGCTTGACGCGGCGGGCCTGCGGGTCAAGAGCGATCTGCGCCCCGAGAAGATCGGCTACAAAATCCGTGAGGCGCAGCTCCAGAAGATTCCCTATATGCTGATCGTGGGCGAGAAGGAGGTCGCGGCCGACACCGTATCGGTGCGTTCGAGAAGCCGCGGCGACCTCGGCGCGATGGCCGTCGGCCAGTTCATCAGCGACGCGAAGGAAGAAATCCGCACCAAAAAGCAGGATATCTGAAAATCCGTCCAGCAGAACGGAGCAGGCCGTCAAAACGGGCTGCCGCTCAAAGTTCTCTGAAAATCACAAACCGCCCCGGATTGTGCTGTCCGCACAGTCCGGGGCGGTTTTTTACGGGATACAGCCGGGGATGGCCCGCCTTCGCGAAGGCCCGGCGGACGGTCAGTGTTTTACCCCGCCATCCGGATAGTACCGGCCCGCCCCCGTGAAGGCCGGCGAGCAGTCAGGGATTAAGGCAGGCCACATGATCACCGCGCGGCGGCGGTCTGCCCCCGCAAAGGCCCGGCGGACGGTCAGACCGCCGCCTGGATGCAGCTTTCGCAGAGATACCTGCCGTTTGGGAGCCGCCGGAGGTGTTCGGCGGCTCCACAGCAAAAGCAGCGGTTGCTCGAAATGCTCGCGCGAATCAGGAGGGTTTCCTCGTCCCCGCCGAGGTAGATATCGACACTGGAGCCTTCTCCACTCCCGAGCGCCCGACGCGCCTCGGCAGGAAGCACCAGCCGCCCGAGGGCGTCAATTTTTCTGTCGTCGGCAAGCATTCTTACCAGATGCATTGCATTTCCTCCTTTATTTTGTGATCTTTTGAGGAGATTATAGCATTTTCAAAAGGAGAAGTATATAAATATCTGTATTAAAAGTTAAAGTATTTAAGTTCTAAATTAGGGTATGATGTCACCAAGAGAGCGGGGTGGTATCATGAAAGAAGAAAAAGCTGCATTTGATTTCGGACTGCGAATCAGACAGCTGCGTGAAGAGCGGGGCTGGTCACAGAAAGAACTGGGACAGCGCATTGGTGTTTCAAAGCAAACTGTTTTCAGCTATGAGGCAAATGTTCAGATGCCGCCCCTTGAGCGTGCAAAACGTATCGCAGAAATTTTCCGCGTTTCGCTGGATTATCTGGTCGGATGGGAAAAAGATCCTGTAATTCGTCTCCACAACCTCACCGACAAGCAGCGCGAAGCCCTTTTCCGCTTCATTGAGGCTTTCGCCCCCAACCAGCTTGACTAAACAGCCGCACCTGCACGGGACTTCTCCGCGCCGGTGCGTTTTTTGGCTTCGGCAGACCCTGCGCCGCGTCAATCCCGCCGCAGCAGCTGCCGGTAAAAGGCATCCATGCCCCACGCGCCAAAACGTACGCATCTTCGCCGCCCACCGCCAGCTTGACTAAACAGCCGCACCGGCACGGGACCTCCCCGCGCCGGTGCGTTTTTTGGCTTCGGCAGACCCTGCGCCGCGTCAATCCCGCCGCAGCAGCCGCCGGTAAAAGGCATCCATGCCCCACGCGCCGAGCGGAGCGGTCAGCACGATCGCAAGCACCGCCATCGAAAGCACCAGCCTGCCGCAGGGCAGTCCCACCGCAAGGGGAACGCCGCCGATCGCGGCCTGCACCGTCGCCTTCGGCAGATAGGAAATCACGCAGAACAGCCGCTCTCCGGCATTGAGCCGCGTGCCGAGCAGACAGAGCGCCGCCCCCGCGCTGCGGAACACAAGAGCGAGAAGAATCATCAGCATGGCCCGCCATCCGGCCGCAAGGGTATAGCGGATTTCCACCGCCGCCCCCACCAGCACAAAAAGGAGAACCTCGGCCGCGATCCAAAGCTTCCCGAATTTTTCAGAGAGCCGCGCCGCCACCGGACCGGGGCTTCTCACCCGCAGCGCGCAGGCCATCGCCATCACCGCCAGCAGCCCGGAAAAGGGGACCATATGCTCCAGCGTTCCCTGCAGTGCGACCAGCAGAAAAGCCGCGCTGAGAATTACAATCGTTTTGGTACTGTTGCGGACGGCCCTGCCCTTCGTGTAACGCGCATCAAACAGCAGGTGCTGCGCCAGCCCCGCGAGGATTCCCCCTGCAATTCCCAGCAGAATCGACGCCGGCACCCTCGCAAGCCCCGCCGCCGACGCGCCCTCGCCCTGCGCCATCCCGAGGAAGGTGCCGAACAGCACAATCACAAACACGTCGTCGAGCGAAGCCCCCGCCAGAACAAGCTGCGGGACCCCCTTGCCGGCGCCGCGCCCCTCCTCCATCAGCCGCACCATCCGGGGCACGACCACCGCCGGGGAAACCGCCCCCAGCACCGAGCCCATGATGGCCGCCTCCAGCCTGCTGACGCCGAAAACCACCGGCGCCAGCAGCACAAAAGCGGCGATCTCGAAGGAGGCCGGCAGGAAAGACATCAGCAGGGCCGGACGGCCCACCTGCTTCAAATCCATGGGGCGAAGCGAAAGCCCCGCCTTGATCAGGATGATGACAAGAGCCATCTGCCGCAGATCGGCCGAAATGCCGAGAATTGAGCCGTCCAGCAGGTTCAGCGCGTGCGGACCGAGTAAAATGCCCGCGGCAAGCATTCCGACCATAGGCGGCAGGCGCAGTGCCCGGCAAACCGATGCGGCGGCCAAACCCACCAGAAGAATCAGAGCCAGCGAGGTTAACATACACATTTCTCCTTTTTGCCGCAAAAAAGGCTGACGCCTTCTGCGACATCACATCACAGAAGTCATCAGCCTTCACAGCGGTTTCGGTTGCCCGTGGGAGAACTTCATTCCCGCCGGTTATTCTACATGATCGCGTGTCCGGTGTCAACCCCTTACGGATCAGAACAGGCTCATCTGCACCGCCTCCGGCTGCGGCCGCCCGGCAGTCCCGGCTTCCAGCCGCTCCTTTGGAATCTCATCGAGGAAGGGGGAAGGCTCCTTCGAGGTCAGCAGCACCAGCTCGTCCTTCGCGCGGGTCATTCCCACGTAGAAAAGGCGCCGCTCCTCTTCCGCGTCGGCCGGGCGGCGCTGCGATTCCAGCGGAATCAGCCCGCGGCGCACCCCGCAGAGAAAGACCGCCGGAAATTCCAGCCCCTTCGCCCCATGCAGGGTCATCAGGCTCACTGCTCCCGCCTGATAGTCGGCCGCGCTGCGCCGCACATCCCCTTCCGCCCCGAGCAGCAGGGTGTTCAGCAGCGAGGCCATGTCCCGGTGAAACACCGAGGTGTGCAGAAGCCGCTCCACCGCCTCAGACCCGGTGTTCCCGGTCCTCTCGGCCCATTCTCCGAGCAATATCCGCGGCTTCTCCCCGCGGACGCCCGGCAGAAAATGCGCGGCGAATTTCTCCTCCCCCGGCAGCAGCTCCCCGCCGAGCATCCGGCTGAAGAAACCGACCGCCTCGAGCACCCTCGGATCGCTCAGGAAGTCGTCCCGCCCGGTGACGACGCAGGGGATTCCGTCCCGGCGCAGGCACTTTTCCAGCAGGTCCGCCTGACGGTGGGTGCGGTAGAGCACCGCGATTTCGGAAAAGCTCCATGCCCGCTCGCGCCTGCCCGGTCCCTGACGGTCGGATTCCAGCATATCCACCCCGCCGACCATCCGTCCGATCTCCTTGGCCACAAAAACCGCCTCGGCCAGCTCGCTTTGGGCGGTTACCAGCCGCACCGGGGCGCCGCTCTCCCGGCAGGAATGCAGCTCCCGCGCGGGGCCGGGATTTTGATCGATCACCGGCAGCGCGCAGCCAAGGATTTCAGGAGTCGAGCGGTAGTTCTGCACCAGCCGGATGCGGCGCAGGCCGGGAAAATCCTCACCGAGCCGTTCAAAGCAGCCTGCCTGCGCGCCCCGAAAGCCGTAAATCGCCTGATCCGGGTCCCCGATGACAAAGAGGCCGCTTCCCTCCCGGTTCCAGGCCCGGATCAGCCGGTATTGGAGGGCGTTGCTGTCCTGAAACTCATCGACCAGCAGATGCCGGAACCGCCTGTCCGGCGTTTTTGCCGTCTCGGCCTGCCGCAGCGCCTCGAGCAGCAGGTCGTCGAAGTCGAGCAGGCCGCTTTCCTTCAGGCGCCCGGCGTAGCCGTCCAGAAGCGCCGGGGACAGCTCCTCGAGGGGCGGCAGGCCGTTTTTCCGCCGGGAAACCTCCCGCAGAAGGGCGGCCGCCGGAACCTTTTCATCCAGCGCGCGCAGCGTCTCCCCGGCAAGGGCAAGAGCCTGCGCTTCCCCGAGCAGCCGGACCTCTCCGAGCAGTGCAAGGCTGACCGCATGGAAGGTTCCGATGGTGACCCCTTTCGCGGCACGCTTTCCCAACGCGGTCTCCAGCCGTCCGCACAGCTCTTCCGCAGCACGGTTGGTGAAAGTGACGGCGGTAATCTCACTAGGACGTATCCCCCGCTCCTTCACCAGCCAGAGAATCCGTTCGATGAGGGTGCGTGTTTTTCCGGTGCCGGGGCCCGCCGTCACCGCCACCGCCCGTTCCTCCGCCGTCACCGCGGCGCGCTGCTCCTCGTTGAGCGAAAGGGACTCCGGCGCCTGCCGCGCCACCTCCCGGCCGGGCGCGGACTTTTGGGCCGCCTTTTTCGCGGCGGCGCGGCGCTTCGCCGGCGGTTCCCCGAACAGGCTCACCTGCCCGTTGAGAGCCTCCCGCTCCCCCGGGGAAATCAGCCCGATTTTCCCGTATTCCCCGTCGAAGCCGGGGCTGCGCTCGACCTCCCCGGTCCTCAGCCGCCGGATTCCCTCCCTCACGCAGGGACCGGCAACCGCGCCGATGTCCTCAAGCGGCGTCTCCCGCAGGATGGTAAACTCCGGCCCGAGCGACCGCAGCATCCGTTCATACTTGGCCCGGGCCTTCACCCCCGCGGCGGCAACGCCGTCCGAGGCGGCGATGACCTCCTCCAGCGGCACAAGGCTCTGAAATCCGGGCGCACCTGGCCGGACATAGCCCTCTTCGCGGTCGGCCAGTTCCTCGACCCGGTGCAGCACCCCGACCGTAACCTTTCTGCCGCAGACCGGGCAGCGCCCTCCCGCCTTGGCCGTTTCGGCGGGCGTCATGCACCTGCCGCAGGCGCGGTGGCCGTCCATGTGGTATTTCCCCTCCTCCGGGAAAAATTCGAGGGTCCCCATTAGGCCGCGTCCCTCCTCGAGCGCGCCGCGAAGCCCTTCATATCCCATCTCGATGTCGAGCAGATTCGCCTCCCGCCCCAGCTTGGCCGGGGAATGCGCATCGGAATTCGAGATCAGGTGATAGCCGTCGAGCGCCGAAAGCCGCCAGTTCATCGGCGGGTCGGAGGAAAGCCCCGTCTCGAGCGCATGGATGTGCGGGGTCAGGTCCTCAAAGCATTCCCCGATCGAACCGAAGGCCGAAAAGGCCCCGAGCAAAGAAAAGTGGGGGGTCCAGATGTGCGCCGGGATGAAGACAGCTTCCAGGCAGGCCTCCAGGGTAATTTCAAGCAGATCGCGGCAGTCCAGTCCGAGGATCGGCCGCCCGTCCGAATGGATGTTGCCGATTGCTTCAAGCCGGTGGGCGAGCTCCTCCGCCGCTTCAAGCCCCGGCAGCAGAATCAGGCTGTGTACCTTGCGGGTCCTGCCGTTTTTCTTGTAGATGGTGCTGATCTCTCCGGTGACCACAAAACGGGGCGCCTCCCCGGAGGCCGCAGGGTCCTCGATTCCCGCTCCGGGGCGCAGACGGTAAAGCCCGTCCTCCGCCGGGACGAGCTTTTCCCTGAGCTCCGCGCGCCATGCGGGATGGGTGAAATCCCCGGTCCCCACAAGGCCGATGCCCTTGCGCCGGGCCCAGAGATCAAGCGTTTCCGGTTCGCAGTCCTTCGAGGTGGCGAGGGAATATTTGGAGTGAATGTGCAGGTCGGCAATCAGCATGGCAATTCTCCCGTTTTCAAAAGAATCTGCTGACATGATACGACTTTTCGGAACCGGGCGCAAGAGGGGGAGCTTTCGATTTATGTGCGGATAATCCGCGCCGCTAGCACCGTCATATCGTCCTCATGTCCGTCGATCCTGCGGTCGGCGGCGGTTTTTAACAGCTCTTCGCAGAGCTGTTCCAGCGGCCGCTGTGCCAGAGAAACGAGCTGTGACGGAATCCAGCCGCCGCCGGAATCGGTCAGGCCGTCCGACACCATTACAATGAGGTCCCCCTCCGCTAGGGTCAAAGCGGTGTGCTCCGCCTGTGCGCCGTCGAGGATTCCGGCGGGCAGCGAGGGAGTTTCGACCACCGCCGCCCGGCCCTGACGCAGAATATAGGTGGGAGCCGCGCCCGCCTTAAAGAGGTCCAGACGGCAGGTGAAAAGATCGAGAATCGCCGCATCGACGGTGCAGAGGCGCTCCTCTCCGCCGCCTGAAAGCAGCGCCGCGTTGACCAGCCGCAGCGCCGCCCCAAAATCACTGCCCGCCGTCAGCAGGCGGTCAAGCAAATCGGTGCAGAGGGTTGCATCGACGGCGGCGGGACTGCCGATCCCCATCCCGTCGGAGAGCAGCAGCACCGCCCGGCCGTGCGCCTCTCCGATTGCCCGGCAGCTGTCCCCGCAGAAGCGATTGCGGTTGGCCGCCCGCTGGAGAAAGGCCGTCTCAATCCCAAAGGGGGCGCGCGCCGTCCAGGTCAGCCGGGTCAGCCCTGCGCGCTGATCCTCCTCGGGAGGACCCAGCTCCTGACCCACTGCTTCCGAAAGCTCGGCGGCGATCTCCGGGCCGGTCAGCCGGGCCGATTTGTAGACCGGAAGCTCCGCCAGAATTCCGATTCTTCCGTCTCCGTCGAGGTAGCAGCAGACATGCTCCAGCTCGCCGCAGCGGGCCCGCAGAATCCTCTCCGCCGAATCTCCGGCCTGGGCGGGCGCACAGGCGTACCGCACCAACTGGTCGCTCAGCGAGGAGAGCAGCAGGCTCATGCCGTCAAACTGGTCGGAGGTCACGCTGCGCAGCTGAGCGGCCTGACGGCGCTGCGCTCTGCGCGCCCGCACCGTCTCCCCCCGGGCGTTGATCGCCTCCAAAAGCTGGGACTTTCTCCGGCAGGTAAAATGATCCGGCAGGTCGTCGGCACTCGCAGCGCCCCCGCTTCGCACCGCCGCAAAGGCGTGCTCAATCGCATCAGCAGTATCGTGATAGCTGCTTTGCCAGCAGCGCGGGGAATCGTCACAGCTCCGGCAGACCTCCGCGCAGGCGGAACCGAGCAGCTCATCTCCGTTTTCCCCTTTGAGCGTCTCAAGCTGCTTGGCGATCTCCCCGGTCAGAGACCCAATGCCGGAAAGCGCCTCCCCCATCCTTGCAAGCCGGGCAACCACCACCCGGCGCAGCATCTCCCCTGAGGCCATCCCCTCATTGCGTATGAGGCCCAGCTTCCGCACCGTCTCGCCCGGTGTGAGGAGAAAGAGCGCCGCGGCGCCGGCGCATTCGAGGGCCAGCAGCACGGCGGCGGGGGATTGCGGCCGTTGGGCCAACAGCGCCAGCACCGCGCCGGCGGACATGGAAACACAGCTCCCCACCCGGCCCAGCGGAGCGAAAACCCCGGCTGCCAGGCCGGACGCACAGTAAACGGCCAGAAGCTGCGGCTGTCCGGCCAGCGCCGCCACCAGTCCGGCCGCAATGGCCGCGGCGCAGCCCGCCCCGGTCGAAAGGCAGCATCCGCAGAGCAGCAGGCAGTAAAAGGCCAGCATCCGCGCCGGGGAGAACCCGCCGATCTGGAACGCCGAGAATCCCATGTAAAGGATCGCAAGCCCCACGCCGGTGCAAACTCCGTTGGCGCGTGTCAGCGGCGCGCCCTCCTGAAGAGAGCGGCTCGCCTTGACGAAGAGCATCCCCGCCGTCGCGGTGATCGCCGCTTCGCAGCCGACCAGCGCATAAGCGTAGACGGTCGAGGGTTCGGAGAGGGCCACGGCCAGCCCGGTCACAGCAATGGCAAGCGCCGCAAGCAGCGGGGTATAAAACTGAATCCGGCTCTTTGGGATAAAACCGAGCGCCCAGCGCAGCCCGAACAGCAGAACCAGTGCCGCGAGATAGCGCAGCGTGCCGCTGCCGGCGGAAAGCATCAGATATCCGCCCATCGCCCCAAGGGTGGCGGAAACAGCGTAATCGGGCGGCGCAGCTCCCGCCCATGCCACCCCGAACGGGGCGGCGGCCAGAAGGATGGAGGCACCGCTCATCACAAATCCGACGGCGGCGGAAAGGAATTGTTCCAGCGGGGCGCGCAGCGCGGAAAGTCGCTGGGGCAGGCGCAGAGATTGCGCGGTAGGCATGTCCATTGAATACGTCCCCTTTGCGGTTGCATAAAATTGGATAAATCTGGTTATTCTATTGTAGGCTTGCCCAGCTGAAAATGCTGTCGCAACCGCGGAGAGGAATCGGTCGAATCTCCGCCTCTGTGCAGGACCTTCGGCGGATTTGGGATTTCCGGGGGATGCACCCGGTTTCCGGCGGCACCGCCTGCCGGAATTTGCCGTTCTGTTTTTACGGGATTTCTTGACAATGCCTCCGGTCTGTCCTAATATAAGGTTGTCACATCCGGCGGATACCCCCGGAGATTTACGCCGGAATACCGGCCATGGAGGAACAAATCAATGATTGATTACAGCCATCCCCGCACCCGATTTGCGCCGAGCCCCACCGGCTACATGCATGTGGGCAATCTGCGCACCGCTCTTTATGCCTATCTCGCCGCCAAGGCGGGCGGGCAGGACGGCACCTTCATCCTGCGCGTCGAGGACACCGATCAGGAACGCTTCGTCGAAGGCGCGATGGACGTCATCTACCAGACCCTGCGGGAAACCGGCCTCAACTGGGACGAAGGCCCCGATGTCGGCGGCCCGGTCGGCCCCTATATCCAGTCGGAGCGCGGAGAAATCTATGCCAAATACGCCCGCCAGCTCATTGAACAGGGCGACGCCTACTACTGCTTCTGCGACAAGGAGCGGCTCGACGAGATGAAGACGCTGCAGCGCGCTTCCAGCATCGCGCCGAAGTACGACCGACATTGCCTGCGCCTCTCGAAAGAGGAAATTGCCGAAAAGCTCGCCGCCGGCGTGCCGCATGTCATCCGCCAGCGGATTCCCGATGAAGGAACGGTCACCTTCCACGACGAAATCCGCGGAGACATCACCGTCGAGTGCGCCACCCTCGACGATCAGGTGCTGGTCAAGGCCGACGGAATGCCGACCTATAACTTTGCCAATGTCGTCGATGACCACCTGATGGGCATCACCACCGTGGTGCGCGGCACCGAATATCTTTCCTCCGCGCCGAAGTACAACCTGCTCTATCAGGCCTTCGGCTGGGAAATTCCGAAGTACCTCCACTGCCCGCCGGTCATGAAGGACGCCACCCAGAAGCTTTCGAAGCGCAACGGCGACGCCTCTTATCAGGACCTTGTCGCCAGGGGCTATCTCCGGGAGGCGGTGCTCAACTATATCGCCCTGCTTGGGTGGAGCCCCCGCGGCGGCGCGGAAATCATGACCCTCGATGAGATGAAGGAGGTCTTTGCGATCGAGGATATCTCCAAATCCCCCGCCATCTTCGACCCGATGAAGCTCAACTTCGTCAACGCCGAATATATCCGCAGGATGTCACCCGAAGAATTTTTGTCGGTCGCCACCCCCTGGATCCGCCGGGCAGTCACGCGGGAGGATGTCGATCTTTCGATCCTCGCAGAAGCACTGCATCCGCGCTGTGAGGTGCTTGGCGATATCCCCGCCCAGCTCGACTTTATCGATGTGCTGCCTGACTACGACCTTGAGCTTTTCACCTCCAAAAAGATGAAAACCAACCCCGCCGTCGCCCTTGATTCTCTGCAAAAGATCCGTCCTGTGCTCGAAGGGCTGGATTCTTTCACCGTTGAGGCGATTCACACCGCCCTCTTCGCGCTCATCGAGTCGCTCGGCTGCAAAAACGGCATCATACTCTGGCCGCTGCGGGTCGCCGTCTCGGGCAAGCAGTTTACCCCCGGCGGCGGCATTGAGCTTGCGGCCGCGCTCGGCAAGCAGGATACCCTGCGCCGGATCAATATTGCCGTCAAACGGCTTGCCGCCCTGTAATTGCCCCCTTTCCTGAAAAGTAACATCCCAGCGGGGCGCCGGAATCGGAAAACAAGGGACAGCGGCGAATGCAATCCGCCCGGATGGGCCTTCTGAAAAACAACGCTCTGAAACGGGCAGTCTCTGCAAAGCGGGAAAACCGGCATGACTTTGAAAGTCATGCCGGTTTTCGTGATATGGGGGGGCTGTAAAGCAGCGCAAGGGGAGCCGCTTTCTGTCCAAAACGAAGCAACATAAACCGCATGGCGCAGGGCTTGTGTATCGAGGTGCGTCCCTTGCCGCCCGGATGCGCACATTGAGGTCCGCGCTTGCTTTGCTATAACAAAAGCTGCAAAGAGTGCTTTCATGCAGGCAGATCAATCTGAGCGATGAGGAGTGCGGCAAAGATGGCTGGGCATTTAAAAATATTGACTTAGAACGGCGGATCAGAGGGGAACTGTTTCGGCTTTACATGGAAAAGATGCCTACCGTCATGAGTCCCACTGTGGATGTCGGTGTGGCTCCTCCGCTGATCTGCATCAGAAAGCGCAACATAAAATTCTATCCCGCCATGCTTTGGGCGGTTTCGAAAGTGATCAATTCCCACGACGAATTCAAGTACGAATGGGATGATGACGGCCTGATCCTCTGGGATTTTATTTCGCCCTCCTGCACAGCGGCCACAGGAAATGAGGGTTTCATAAAATTCGTCACAGAGTATGACGACTCCTTGACGGCGTTCTGCGACAGGGCATGGCGGGCTGGAAAATATCAAAATTTCAAAGGGATCTGCGATTGCCAGGCGCCTACCTTCCGTCACATAACTTCCTCTTTCAAAACCGTCTCCGGGCTTTCTTCGGCAGGCTCCGGGCTTTCTTCGGCAGGCTCCGGGCTTTCTTCGGCCGGCTCCGGGCTTTCTTCGGCCGGCTCCGTCTTTTCCTTGGCCCAGCGCAGGAAGGTCTGATAGGAAATTCCAATCTGTGCAGCCGCTTTCCGGGATGATATGTTCCCCTGCATCCACTGAACCCGCAGCGCTTCAAACGCCTGCGGGCGGTCCAGTCTGGGCCTCCCAAAACGAATTCCCTTGGCCCGAGCCGCTTCAATTCCCTCCGCCTGCCTCTGGCGTATGAATTCCCGTTCGGTCTGCGCCACGTGGCTTAAAAGCTGAAGCACAATGTCTGAAATCAACGCTCCGGTCAGATCCCGCCCCTGCCGGGTATCAAGCAATGGCATGTCCAGTACAATGATGTCCGCCTGCTTTTGTTTGGTAATCAACTGCCATTGGTCCAAAATCTCATCATAATTTCTGCCCAGCCGGTCGATGCTCTTGATGACAAGCGTATCGCCCGGTTTTATTTTTTTGAGCAGCCGCTGGTATTTGGGACGCTCAAAATTTTTTTCCGACTGTTTTTCCACAACAATTTGCTTTTCTGTCAGTCCAAAGCGCTGCATTGCAGCCATCTGCTGTCCCTCGTTCTGCTCCCGCGCAGATACCCGTACGTATCCATATTGCTGGTCCATGCTTTTTCCTCCTTCAAAGGATCTTCTCTTCATTTTAAAGAAAAAAGCGGAGTTTGTGTTGCTTTTTAGAATATATATTTTATGGATCAAAAA
>Ga0129316_1000130_pt1 | contig 55063 bp, 47 predicted proteins | sample Cm1ome_2_FD_94429 | JGI IMG/M metagenome (GOLD analysis project Ga0129316, IMG submission 94429) | Eastern black-and-white colobus group fecal microbial communities from Wisconsin, USA - Cm1022B metagenome | ecosystem: Host-associated > Mammals > Digestive system > Large intestine > Fecal...
GCACAGACGTTGGCAACTACAAGATGGGCCTGACCGAGGACGACTTCGTGGTCACCTCTGATAACTACGGCAACATCAAGGTTGTTGTGGTGGACGGCTACCTGGATATCACCCCGACTTCCGACGAGGTCACCGTAACGATCACTGGCCACACCGACACCAGGACCTACAATGGTAGAGAGTACACGGTGACTGGCTATGACGTAAGCAGCAGCAACCCGTTCTATACCGAAGCTGATTTCAGATTCAATGGTACCGCCAGCGTGAGCGGAACGGATGCTGACAGCTACCCGATGGGGCTGACCGAGGATGACTTCTCGAATACTAACAGAAACTTCAGCAACGTCGTATTCGACGTGACCGATGGCGGACTGACGATTGATCCCAAAGCAGTGACCATCACCGCAGCGAGTGAGGAATTTGAGTACAACGGCCAGCCTCGCAGCAATGCCGGCTACACGGTGGAAGGGCTTGTCGGCAGCGACGCGATCAGCGCAGTGGTTGAGGGCAGCATCACCTATCCGAGCCAGAGTCCGGTGAAAAATACTGTTGTCAGCCACGAATTCACGACGGGCAACCCGAACAACTATGAGGTTAGCTATGCTGTTGGCGAATTGACAATGACGGCGGCCAGCGGGGAGATCGTTGTGACGATCACTGGAAAGAACGATACGGCCAAATATGACGGTGAAGAGCACACAGTGACCGGCTATGATGTGACTATCAGCAGTGTGCTTTATACCGAGAACGACTTTACCTTTAACGGAACTGCATCTGCTTCTCGGATTGATGCCGGCACTACTGACATGGGCCTGACCGCTGAGGATTTCGTCAATCACAACGACAGCTTCTCCAATGTGGTCTTTGTGGTTGAGGATGGATTTGTCACCGTTGAGAAGCGTGTGCTGACCCTGACTTCTGCAAGCGATGAAAAACTGTACGACAGCTACCCGCTGAGAAACGATAAGGTCACGGTAAGCGGCGATGGCTTTGCGGAAGGTGAAGGCGCGGTCTATGACGTCACCGGCGTCCAGCGGGGTCCGGGTGATTCGAAGAATACCTTCGATTACTTGCTGAACGATGGAACCAAGGCAGAGAACTATGAGATCACCAAGGTAGAGGGCACCCTGAAGATCACTGCCCCGGATTCCCTCTACTACAGCATTGAGTACTATTACAACGGAATCATTAATCCGTCGATGACCAGGACCGTTTCCGGCGTCAAACTCGGTGATGTGATTGAAAACGTGGATGCGGCCTCTATCACCGAGGGCGAGCTCAGCGGCAACTACAAGTTTATCGAAGCAGTCGGCCTACCGCTGACTATCGGCGTTGAAACATCGGAAAATGTGCTCCGCCTCTACTATGAGAGCGGCGAGATTGCACATGATCCCGATGCGGCGATCCAGATCATTCACCAATATTATACGGATGGGCGTTTCTCCGGTGAACAGAAGAGATCGCTCGACAGTGCCGAAGCTGGTCAGCAGATCTATATCGACAACAGAAACATGCCGGCAAATCAGGTCATCCGCTCCGCTCCGATTTATGGGCGGCGGGGTTATGACTTTGACGGTAGCAGAATCCGGGTGGAGAGAACCCCGTTCTCCTATGAGGTCATCTTCCATGGCAACGGATTTGTTGCAGACCCCGCATCGATTTCGGTCAATTACAAATCCAACTTCACAATTCCGGCGGATGGCACAGCCAACTTGATCTGGATGACGGAGAAAGGCAAAAAACTGGTTGCTGAGGTAATCGAAGCGATCGAGACGACCGGCATCGACAGCGGATCGGACAGCGCGGACTTCCTGGCCTATCTGATGGCACAGAGATATCCCAACGAACATGGCAAGGAATATTTCTTCCCGGGTCAGGAGTATCCTCTGGCGACTGCCGCCAACCTCGATCTTTATGCCTATGTGCTGAAACGGACCACCCTCACCAATGCCGATATCAGCGAGGCGTTTGCCCAGGCTGAGTCGGATCTGATCGCTCTCAAACGTGCGGTAGCCAGGGGCGTTGATCCGGAGGATACCGGATTTGTCGGAACTCTGCGTTCGCTGTTTGGAATGAAGAAGGTTGATCCCGACCTGAAGGCCAGATACCAGGCTTGCTATGAAGCACTCTCCGATGAAATCTACGAGCTCGGCGATCTGCTCGACCGGTTTGAGGAGGAGAATGACAAAAAGCTGTCTGAAAAGACCTGGGAGCGTTATGGCAATCTTCTCGCCGGGCTGAACGAGCTCGAGGAGATGATCGAAAATCTCGACGTGATCATTGACTCCGGCTATCAGGATTCCGGCTATCAGGATTCGGGTTATCTCGACTCCGGATTCACTGTTACCCGCACCAGCAGCGGTTCGGGTGTCAGCGTCCAGAAGAAGAGCGTCTCCTTCCTGGAGGGACTCTTCGGAGGAATGCAGGTTGCTCAGGTGATTGATTACGGCACATCGGCAACCTACCCGATGACCATCACCAAGCTGGATAGCTTCCTCTATGAGGAAGGCTACACCTACACTGTCACCTTGACCTACAACCGGACGACCGGCGGCGGTGGCGGCGGTGACAATGATGATCCCACCCCGATCCCCGATAATCCTGTCCCGCTTGGCCCGTCGCCTGATCTGGTGACGATCCTTGACGAGGAAGTCCCGCTCGGTAAACTGCCGACCTCCGGCAGCAACCGCAATGCTCATCGCGCCGGCGGCGCGGCCCTCATGGCAGTGATCCTTGGATTGCTTGCCAAGGGACGCCGCAGGGATGGAGAAGGCGGTTCCGGCGAAGGGACGGACAGCAGCGGCGAATAACCATCGCTGCGGCCGAAAAAGCCATTCCTGTCTCACTTAAAAGAGAAGAAGGCCCGCTGCTATTGGCAGCGGGCCTTCTTTGGCGCGGGAAGCACTTTGCAGGGGGAATTCTTGCTTTCCCCGCTGCGGATAATCCTTCGCCGTGAGCGATGGGGTGGCAGCAAAAAAGAACGCCCCTCCACAGACGAATCAAGGGAGAAAACGCTGCATAGGCCAATATGGGAAGCTATTCCGATCAGCTATTGGGGCGGCTCGGGAAGCTTACAGCCACAGGAAGCTGCGGCCATCCGCAGTGAGCTTTGGATCATTGCTTCACGCCCTTCTTTTGAAACGGCACAGACCACAGCAAGTGCGTCCCGGCGGGACTGCTCCTGCGAAAGGCCCAGACAAAGGGTAAAATAGCCGGATAGCAGCGTGTATTCTGTAAAAACCCGGTTGGTTTCCTGAATGCCCGGTGCGGTCAGGCGGATGCTGCCGTAATGTTTTTTGCAGACCAGTCCGTTGTCCGTAAGCTTTTTCAGATTTTTAACTACGCTGGCGCGCGTAATACCCAAAAGATTTGCAAGATCCACCGAGCGTACGGCGGCTCCGCCGTCGCTTAACTGATAAATTGCCAGCAAATACCGAATGGAAGAACCGGACAGCAAACGATCCCCTCCTGTTGGCTCCGCCGGATTGCGCGTATTACTTCGCTCCGGCGAAAAACAAAAAGGCATATGGATGTCCCATATGCAGAATTTTCAAAAGGATAATTCCGGGTTGGCCAACTAGATGTTAGCAAAAATAACTTAAATGTCAACAAAAATTTTTGAAGGTTAGAAGTGGGCGTAATGCCTTTCATGTTCGTTTTATCAAATAAATTACCGCGATCAAAACAAAGAGAAAGGAATTTCAAAGTCCCTCTTTGAGCGGCTTTTCCTGATTCTTTAAACAAAGAAATATTTTCGGCACAGGGATTGACAGATGCAGTTAGCGGTGGTAAACTATAAAAACGGAAATGGTTAGTCAAAGCTAACTATTAAAAAGAATTGCGGGCTCGCAGATGCTAACACGAGGGGGTGGTGTTTATTATGCCGTTGGCGATGGCTCAAATGGGGAAAGAGGCCGTTGTGAAAGAGATTCGCGGAAAAGATGAAACGAAGCGGTTCCTCGCCAGTCTGGGGTTTGTGGTAGGAAGTAGCATTATCGTCGTTTCTGAGATGGGCGGAAGCCTGATTGTGAATGTGAAGGACACGCGGGTCGCTCTGAGCAAAGGCATGGCAAGCAAGATTATGGTGCAGGGAGGAATATCATGAAAACGCTGAGAAATACCCGGTGCGGCGAGACGGTCACCGTGACGAAGCTCGGAGGGGAAGGGGCCTTGAAGCGCCGCATTATGGATATGGGGATCACCAAAGGAACCTCGATTTATGTCCGCAAGGTGGCGCCGCTGGGCGATCCTGTGGAGATTACAGTGCGCGGCTATGAGCTTTCGCTGCGTAAAGGTGACGCGGAAAACATTGTTGTGGAATAGGAAGTCCGCCGCGCGGCGCGCGGTTTTTCTTTGCAGCTTTAGTTAGCTATCGCTAACAATAAGGAGTCAGGAACTTCAAAGACCGTTGTGTCAGCGGGACATCCCGCAGAGGAGGTAACATCATGGCAATCAAGCTTGCGCTCGCAGGAAATCCGAACTGCGGCAAGACGACGATGTTCAACGATTTGACCGGCGCCAACCAGTATGTCGGAAACTGGCCGGGAGTGACAGTTGAAAAAAAGGAAGGAAAGCTGCGCGGCCACAAGGATGTGGTTGTAACCGATCTCCCTGGAATCTACAGTCTGTCTCCCTACACGCTGGAGGAGGTCGTCACCCGGGATTACATCATGAACGAGCACCCGAGCGTCATCATGAATCTGGTGGACGGATCGAATATTGAGCGGAATCTCTATTTGACCACTCAGATCACCGAAATGGGGATTCCGGTGGTCATCGCCCTGAATATGATGGATGTCGTCAGAAAAAATGGCGACCGGATCGACACCCAAAAGCTTGCGGCAGCTCTGGGCTGCGAGGTGGTGGAAACATCCGCGGTCAAAGGCGAAGGCTCGAAGCGGGCGGCGGACCGCGCGGTTCAGATGGCACAGGAGGGGAGGCGGACCCTGCCGAAGCACATCTTTGTTCCCATGGTGGAGGAGGCGCTGGACCGAATTCAAAGCCTGACGGCAGAGCTGGTTCCCGCAGAGAAGGCGCGCTGGTATGCAGTCAAGCTCTTTGAACGGGACGGCCGTGTGCTCGATCAGCTCAAACTGTCCGCAGAAACCGCCGGGAAGATAGAGAAAGCCATTGCCGCCTGTGAGAAGGCGATGGACGATGACAGTGAGAGCATCATTACCAATGAGCGGTATCAGTACGTTGCCAAGGTTGTAAAGAATTGTGTTCACAAGAACCGCACCAGAATGACTTCCTCAGACAAGATCGACCGGATTGTGACCAATCGGATTTTGGCTCTGCCCATCTTTGCTGTGGTGATGTTTGCGATCTACGGGATTGCAATGGGAGGGTATTCCTTCTCGATCGGGACGATGGGGACCGACTGGGCCAACGATGTCCTCTTCGGGGAGATAGTGCCCGGAGCAGTCGATGCTTTCCTCGGCACGCTGGGGGTCAGCGGGTGGCTCTACGGCTTGATTCAGGACGGCATTGTGGCCGGCGTGGGCGCAGTGCTCGGCTTTGTGCCGCAAATGCTGGTGCTTTTCCTGCTGCTGGCCATTCTGGAGGATGTAGGCTATATGGCCCGGGTGGCCTTCATCATGGATCGGATTTTTCGCAAATTCGGACTCTCGGGCAAGAGCTTTATCCCGATGCTGGTTGCCACCGGCTGCGGCGTGCCGGGAATTATGGCCTCGCGAACGATTGAACAGGACCGCGACCGCAAGATTACCATTATGACCACCGGATTCATCCCCTGCGGTGCAAAAATGCCGATTATAGGACTTTTTGCCGGAGCTGTTTTCGGAAATTCTCCATGGGTGGCCACCTCGGCCTTCTTTATCGGGATTGCCGCGGTCATCATCTCCGGCGTCATGCTCAAAAAGTTCAAGATTTTTGCCGGGGAGCCCGCACCCTTCGTCATGGAGCTGCCCGCCTATCATGCGCCGTCTCCGGGCAATGTCCTGCGTGCCACCTGGGAGCGCGGTTGGTCCTTCATCAAGCGCGCCGGAACAATCATTCTGCTCAGTTCGATGATCCTTTGGTTCCTGCAGGGCTATGGCGTGGTAGAGGGAGTATTTCAGGCGGTGGAGGACAACAGCGATTCGCTGTTGGCGCTGATCGGCAATGGAATCGCCTGGATTTTCGCTCCTTTGGGCTGGGTCGGCGATATGGCATGGAAGGCTACCGTCGCCACCATCACCGGATTGATCGCCAAGGAGGAGGTGGTCAACACCTTCGGCGTCCTTTACCAGTATGCCGGCGAGGCGGATCTTCTCGAGGACAGCCATGATATCTGGGCGGCGATCGGCGCAGATTTCGGTGTGATGTCGGCTTACAGCTTTATGGTGTTCAACCTGCTCTGTGCCCCCTGTTTCGCCGCGATGGGCGCGATCAGGCGGGAGATGAACAATGCCAGGTGGACGATGGGCGCAATCGGATATATGTGCCTCTTCGCCTATGTAACCTCGATGATTGTGTTTCAGCTCGGCGGGCTGATCACCGGGGAGGCCTCCTTTGGACTGGGGACGGTAGTCGCCGCGGTTCTTTTGGCCGGTATATTTTACCTGCTCTTTCGCAGGGGTTATCAGGGCGAGGATATCATTCGGATGAGCGCGGTAGAAACCGCTGAGGTCAAGGCTTGACCATCTCATCTTTCTTTGATCAGGAGGAATCAAAATGGGAAACTTGATTGTTGGCTCAATTCTTGTGGCCTGTGTCTTTTTGGCGGTTCGCTATTTGTACCGGAAGGCCCAAAAGGGGCAGTGCGCGGGCTGCTCCGGCTGCAAAGGCGGCTATGACTGTCACTGCGGCAGGTAAACTGATGAAAAAGGAGGCGCGGTTTCCGCGCCTCTTTTTGTACGCAGAAAGCTACTCGTCCAGCGAGTGCGCTTTTTCGTACAAAAAAGACGGTGCCATTCGGCACCGTCCGGAGTGGACGAAATTTACAGCAGCGTGAACTGTTCCGCAGTATCCGAAAGGACCGAGAGAGCCGCGATAAAACCGGGGTCCTGAATTTTGCCGACCATTTCGATATCGACGGCCATTTTTCCGCCCGGCATCGCCTGAGAATGAATTCCGGTAATGGAGATATCCGCGGCGGCGAGCGGGGAGAGGTAACGGGTCAAAGCTCCGGGATGATCCGACAGGATGGCCCGAACCGAAGCACCGCCCAGAGCGGTAGGAATTTCAAACTCTTTGGGCTGAATCTGATATTCGTAGAGCTTATTGAGATCCATCAGAATGCCGTAAACTAGCTTCAGGCCCGGGTTGATATTGTCATGTCCAACCTGCTCGCCAACCTTGCTGAGCACCTGCTGTTCCCGGTCGGGGGCAAAAACGGGGAGATGGTGCTCGGTTTTGTATTCCGCGACCTGCCGGATCAGCTCCCGGCGCTGCAAAATACGGATGATGATTTCGTGGTCAATCTGGTCAATCTGTTCGCGGAGGTTCTTCAATTCCATAAACAGGTCCCCTTTTCATGATTTGTGCGCTTATCGGGGCTTTCTCATAGTGAAATCGCACAGTACATAGTAAAAACGCAGTATATTTATTATAATAATTTGTGAAGGTTACTGTCAATGGATAAAAGAAACGGGATTCTTCCCTTCATTCGGAAAAAAACTGTACAGGTCTCCAAGCGCAGAATAGCAAGGAAAAAAGATGAAAAACAGGATCATAGCTGCCCGCCATTCGAACTAATATGGAAGAAAGATAAAAACGGGAGCCGAAAATATATCATATTGCACAACAAAAAAGGCTTGACTTTATCGATTAAAAGCGATAAAATACATCACATAATCCCAAATGCAATGACCGGGAAGAAGTAGGCCGCCCGTTCCTTCGCAGAGAGCTGCCGGTTGGTGTAAGGCAGCAGGGGGCAGGTGGTTCGAATACATTCCGCGAGCAGCGCACCGAAAGGCAGAAACCGAGTAGGCTGTGACGGATGCACCCGTTATCGTGCAGAGGTATCGCGCGGAAATATTTTCCGGGCCGTACCCGATGAGGCTGCCGTTGTGAGGCGGCAGCAAACTGAGGTGGTAACACGGATTTTTTCCGTCCTCTGATGAAAAATCAGGGGACGTTTTTTTGTCCCCGAAAAGGAGTGATCCGGGGCCGAAGAGAGGCGCTCCAGCCGCGTATTCCGTAATAAAATCATGTGAGGAGAATGAATCGATGTTCCAAAAGCTTCTGATGATGGCGATTTTTTTTGCAGTCACTGTGGGAATCGGCGTTTACTGTCGGCGTCACACCTATAATGTGGGCAATTTTGTGCTGGGCGGACGCAGCGTAGGTCCTTGGGTTACCGCCTTTGCTTACGGCACCTCCTATTTTTCGTCGGTTGTCTTTATCGGCTACTCTGGCCAGTTTGGCTGGAATTTCGGCGTTTCCGCCGCGTGGATCGGCATCGGCAACGCTTTTATCGGGAGCCTGATGGCCTGGCTGGTTCTCGGACGGCGCACCCGCGTGATGACAAAATATTTTGAATCGGCGACGATGCCGGATTTCTTTGCCAAGCGTTTCTGCTGCCCGGCCCTCAAGGAAGTGGCGGCGGTCATTATTTTTGTTTTTCTGGTTCCCTATTCTGCGTCGGTTTACAAGGGACTCTCGGGCCTGTTTTCAATGGCTTTCGGCATTTCTTTCGTCTGGTGCGTTATCGGAATCGCGGTGCTGACCGCAGTTTATGTGGTGGTCGGCGGATATATGGCCGCCGCGCTCAATGATCTGGTGCAGGGAATCATTATGATTGCAGGCATCGGAATGGTAGTGGTCAGCATCCTGAACGGAAAGGGCGGTTTTCTCGCGTCGCTGGAACAGCTTTCGCAGATCGAATCCCCACTGGCTCCCAACCTCGACGGCGCGCTTGTTTCCTTCTTTGGGCCTGATCCGGTCGGCCTGCTCGGTGTGGTTCTGCTCACCAGCCTGGGAACCTGGGGCCTTCCGCAGATGATCCACAAATTCTACACCATCCGGGACGAGCGCTCGATTCATACCGGAACCGTCATCTCCACCATTTTTGCCCTGATTATCGCCGGCGGGTCCTACTTCATGGGGGCCTTTGGGCGTCTGTACTACACCCCCTCCGAGGGTGGAAAGGTCGTATTCGACGATATCGTCCCCACCATGCTTGCGCACAGCCTGTCCGATCTGCTGATCGGGGTGGTGCTGATTCTGGTGCTTTCCGCCAGCATGTCGACCCTTTCCTCCTTGGTGATCACCTCGAGTTCCACCGTCACCCTCGATGTGCTGCGGCCTCTGTTCCCTCAGGTGTTCACCACCGGCCGGCAGGTGAGAATTATCAAGGTGCTCTGCGCCGCTTTTGTTGTCCTCTCGGTCATCATCGCCCTCTCGCCCAACAGCCTGATCACCACCCTGATGAGTCTTTCGTGGGGAGCGCTGGCAGGCTCCTTCCTCGGGCCGTTTATCTATGGCCTGTACTGGAAGCGTACTACCACCCTTTCGGTTTGGGCAAACTTCCTTTGGGGAATCGGAGTGACCGGCATCAATTTCTTTTTTCCATTTACCGCGCCCACAATGGCCGGCGCCATCGCAATCGTCGGTTCTCTGGCGGTGGTTCCTCTGGTCAGCCTGATTACGCCCCGTCTGCCGCAGGAACGGATTGACGACGCATTTGCCTGCTATGAGCAGAAGGTAACGGCCCGCAGCCGCTTTGTTCTTCCGGAAGGGGAGGAGGACTGAAGCGGGCCTCTACGGAACGTAGATTGACCGTACCGGGCTTTCACGCTATACTGAATCAATGAAGGAGGCCGGAACGGATGGACTGTATCAGAATCGGCGCGCTGCTGGCATCACTGCGCCGGGAAAAGGGGATGACCCAGCGGGCGGTTGCTTCGCTGCTGGGGGTGAGCGATAAGGCGGTTTCCAAATGGGAATGCGGTATGGGCTGCCCCGATCTTTCGCTGCTGCCCGACCTCTCTCGGATTTTTGGGGTGAATATCGGGGATATCCTCTCCGGTGAGCTTCCAAGCAATGAGAAGGTGGGAGGAAATATGAAGAAGGTTGAATTTTACCGCTGTGCAGGCTGTGGAAATTTGATCACAGCAACCGGCGGAGCGGAGATTTCCTGCTGCGGCCGCCGCTTGGAGCGGATGATGCCCGCTACGCCTCAGGAGGAGCATCTGATTTCGGCGGAAATGGTAGAGGACGAATGGTTTGTCACCGTCCGCCATCCGATGGCCAAGCGGCATTATATTACGGCTTTGGCGCTGGTGACGGCCGACCGTCTGCTGCTTACCAAACTCTATCCCGAGCAGGAGGCGCAGGCCCGGTTCAAGCGGTGCGGCAAGGGGACGATTTACGCCCTTTGCAGCGAGCATGGGCTTTTCACCCTGCCGGTTCCGTAAACAAGGTGCGCTGTTTGAAGCGGCACCCTGCTGAAAATTTTTGCGGTCAGAAAAGCTGTGCCTCCCCGTTTTATGGGCGGCACAGCTTTTTATTCGATGGCTCTTCAGTGGAAAACGGGGCAAAGACGGTACTCTTGAGAACCGTCCCTATTTCCGGCATACAGCCGGTCGATCGTGTGAAACAGCAGGTCCGGCCCGATGGCCTTGCCACGTGGGCATTCATTCCTGCGGACAGCGCGGCCTGCGCCTCCCCGGCAAAAGTATCTGCGGTTATGGCGATGATGGAGATCGCTTTGGTATCGGTATTGGAGGAGGTCCGGTCCCATGCAAAGAAACCGTCGGACTTTTTCACAGGAGCTGATCCGGGGGCTGCTTCAAGCATGATCTGCATGGTGAATGCTGCCTCTATGCCGAGAATTCCGCGGCACTGGATGCGCCGCCCATCCGCTCCGCAAGGTTTTGGGAGATTTCCGGCCAAGACCGGCTCCACCGTATTCGCAGATGGTTGAATCATCTGTTTTTTGTCGCCATTCCAGATGAAAAATGATATTAATCGTTCGGTCTGTTTGCAGAAGAGGTCAGTATCTCATAGTCCTTACTAAGGCGGCGGGAATGATTGAGCCGGGCAAGCGTCCGCTCCACAATCCAGCGCTAGGGAAGCTTCCTAAGTGCAGGGAGAACCATTACAAACCTGAGAAGCAGTTCCTGAACTGCGCTCACTGGTGTTCGAGATGCTCTGCATTGTGCTGCTGCCGCTGCTGTCCGGCATCAACGGTGGGTGGGTCGCGGCGGCAGAGGCGCTCGCCTTTGCCGCTTCCCCTTTCCTTCTGCTGCGCGGCAGAAAGTGATACCAATATTAAGTCATCCTCATCAGAAAAAGCGGACCCGCGTTGCAAAGGAGCAGCGCAGGTCCGCTTTTTGATGGGCGTGTTCAAAGTGCTTGCCGTTTTGCTGTGGCGGGCATCCGCAATTTTGCACGGTATCCGAAAGTCGTCGGGCCCGGCAGCATACGCGCCATTTCCCGCTCTTTGGCTGCCGACGTACTGGCGATCACGCAAAGGGCACACACTTCTTAAGCGTTGTGCCTGATGTCTTCACGGCAAGGCAAATTTATACGGACTTTACCGGCTGAAGACTTCCGATTTTACAATCAGCCGGTATTCTTTAACATATTAAGTTTGCAGGGGGATCAAGATCAAAACGAATTCCTTCTCGGTTTACCGAAGCGGCCGCACGCATGCCGCTTCGGCTGCTCACACGGTTTTCGATGTTCCAGGCGCCTTCAAGCAGTCACTTTCTCAAAGACGTCGGCCATTTGAAGACCGCACTGCCCTTCGCGATACAAGGGCATGCCCGTTTCACTTTTTGGGAATGCCTTTGCATAAATCAGGATACACAACAACAAGGAGGATCATTCCACACATGAAACGATTTCTTTCCATTCTGCTGAGTCTTGCCACGTTGGTAAGCGTAGCTGCCTGCTCTGCTCCCGCTTCTTCGTCGGTGGCTCCCGCTTCGGCTGCAGCGTCTGCCTCCGCCGAAGCCCCCGCCGCCACCGAGCTGGATGTGCTCAAGATCGGCGTTGCAGCTCTGCCCGATACGATGGACCCGATCATCAAGGTGGGCAACACCGGCATTCGTGTGCAGTACAACGTGTTCGAAACGCTGATCCTCTGCGACCAGCAGGATAACTCTGCCAAGAAGCCGATGCTCGCTGAGAGCTGGAAGCGCATCGACGACAACACCCTCGAGTTCACCCTGAGAAAGGGGGTGCGCTTCCACAACGGCGATGAGCTTAAAGCTTCCGATGTCGTATTCAGTATGAACCGTCTCAAGGAAGGCATCGCCAACTCTGAGCTTGCCGCCTCGCTGATGTCCACCGTGAAGGAAGCTAAGGCCATCGACGACTACACCGTGCAGATCATCACCGATGTGGTTGATCCCATCCTCGAAGACCGCCTCGCCTCCAGCTGGGGATCGTGGATCATGCCGGAATCCTATGTCAAGCAAGTCGGCAACGACGGTTTTGCCGCCAAGCCGGTCGGCACCGGCCCCTTCAAGGTCGTTTCCTTCTCCCCGCAGTCCATCGTGCTCGAGCGCTTTGATGATTACTGGGGCGAAAAGCCGAATGTAAAGCGTATCGAATACATCCTCTATCCCGAAACTTCGTCACGCATGACCGCCCTGATGACCGGCGAGGTCGACATCATCACCCAGCTTCCCCCCGACCAGATCGCCACCATCGAAAAGGAGCCCGGCCTCAACGTGGTGGGACAGAACATCACCAATCTGCATGTTCTGATCTACAACACTAAATCCGCCGGTATGCAGGACAAAAAGCTGCGCCAAGCGCTCAACCTTGCCATCGACCGCCAGGCTCTCGCCGACACTCTTTGGGGTGGCAGAGCGGTGGTGCCGCATGGCCACCAGTATCCCGAGTTCGGCACCCTCTATGACGACACCTTCCCCATCGAAGAATACAATCCCGAAAAGGCCCGCCAGCTGGTGTCGGAATCCTCCTACAATGGAGAAGTACTGGAATACGAGCTCAAGTCCGGCTACTACACCTTCGGCAACGAAGCCGCCGAAGCGATCGTGGCAATGTGGAAGGAGATCGGCGTGAACGCGCAGATTGTCTTCCGCGATACCAAGGAATACAACAACGTTTCCAACTGGTCCAACACCATGCGCTTCCCCGACCCCTCTGCCGGGCTCTGGCTGCTGTGGGGTCCAGGCAGCACCCCCGCCGAGAATACGTGGCTCGACATGCCGCAGGAATTCATTGATGCGGGTAAGGAGATGTCCTCCATCATCGACCCCGTTCGCCGCAAGGCCCTCTCCAAAAAGCTGATGACCATCTGGCGTGAAGAAGCCCCCGGCGCACTGCTCTACTACCCCTATGAGAGCTGGGGCATCCGCGACGGCCTCGAGTGGACTCCCTACTCCTCGCAGGCTATGGATTTCCGCGCAGGAAACTTCAAGCTGGCGAAATAAGCTCCCTTCTCTTAAAACGAAAAGCGGCAACGCGGGCGGCTTTTAATAAAGCCGCCCGCTGCCATAAACAGGAAGGAGTAACCGCCATGCAGGCGATACTGCACGTCAATAATCTCAAAACCTACTATTATGCTGGAAACAGGGTCGTTCCCGCGGTGGACGGCGTGAGCTTTACGCTCAGCCGCGGCGAGGTGCTTGGCATAGTGGGCGAATCGGGCTGCGGAAAAAGCACCGTTGCCCGCTCGGTCACCGGACTGTTTGACCGCAGCTACACTCGCATCGAGGGGGGCGAGGTGCTGTTCGACGGCATGGACCTCACGCGTCAGAGTGCGAAAACCCTCAATCGGATACGCGGCAAAAAAATATCCATGATCTTTCAAAATCCCCTCACCTCGCTTAATCCCGTCTATACCGTCGCCGATCAGATTACCGAGGTACTGCTGCTGCATGAGGGGATGAACCGCCGTCAGGCACGCGAACGGGCGCTCGAACTGCTCACGATGGTTGGCATTCCCGAGCCGAAAGCGCGGCTTGATGATTTTCCGCACCAGCTTTCGGGCGGCATGCAGCAGCGCGTGCTCATCGCCATCGCCCTTGCCTGCAACCCGCAGCTGGTCATTGCGGATGAACCTACCACCGCGCTCGATGTGACGATACAGGCGCAGATTCTGCGGCTGATGGACAACATCCGCACCCAGTTCGACATGGGCATGCTGCTCATCACCCACAACATGGGAGTGGTGGCCGAAATGTGCGACCGCGTACTCGTCATGTACGGCGGTGTGGTGGTGGAGGAGGCAGATCCCCTGCAGCTTTTCGACGCGCCGCTGCATCCCTACACCCGGGGGCTGCTCGCAGCCATTCCGAGCATCGAGGCGCAGAAGGAAACGCTCTACACCATTCCGGGGACGGTGCCGCGCTTCAGCCATCCGGTCACCTGCTGCCGCTTTGCGGACCGCTGCCCGCACTGCGCCGGACACTGCCGCACGCAGGAGCCGCCGCTCTTTCGCACCGGGGACGGACGCGGGGTGCGCTGCTGGAACTATCTTTCCGAAAAGGAGGAACCTTCGCAATGACAGCCAAAACGCCGCTCATCGAGCTGCGAGATCTGCAAAAGCACTACAGGATCAATAAGGGCATCTTTGGCCACCGCACCCGCGGCACTGTAAAGGCAGTGGACAGCATCAGCCTTTCCATCGCACCGGAGGAAACGCTCGGCCTGATCGGAGAATCGGGCTGCGGAAAATCCACCCTTTCCCGTGTGCTGCTCGGACTTACCCCCGCCACCGGCGGCGAGGTGCTTTACGACGGCAGACCCGTCAACCGGCGCACACTGCCGCAGTTTCGCCGTGAGGCACAGATGATCTTTCAGGACCCCTACTCATCTCTCGATCCCCGCATGAACATTGAGGATATCATCGGCGAACCGCTGCGGGTGCACACCCGGCTTGACCGAAAAGCGCGCCGCGACGTCATTCTGCCGCTGCTCGAACAGGTCGGCCTTTCGGAGGACGCCCTTTCAAAATATCCGCATGAGTTTTCGGGCGGCCAGCGCCAGCGCATCGGCATCGCGCGCGCACTGGTGCTCGAGCCGCGCTTCATCGTGTGCGACGAGCCGGTGTCCGCGCTCGACATGTCGATACAGGCGCAGATTTTGAACCTCTTTGCAGAGATGAAAAAAACGCGCCGCCTCACCTGCCTCTTTATTTCACACGATATGAGCGTCGTCAAACACATCAGCGACCGCATCGCCGTCATGTATCTCGGCCACATTGTGGAGCTTGCCGAAAAGGAGGAATTGTTTCGCAACACCCTGCACCCTTACACTGCCGCGCTCATGAACGCCATTCCCGTTCCGAACCCGGCACTGCGCCGCAAAATCGAACCGCTGCCCGGCGATCTGCCCAGCCCTATCGACCCGCCGCCCGGCTGCCCGTTTCAAACGCGCTGTGCCGCGGCGCAAGAGCGCTGCCGTCGTGAAATGCCGGCACTGAATGAACTGCTACCGGGCCACTTTGCAGCCTGTCACTTTTGCAAAGGCGGTGTCGGAGCATGACAAAATTTGTTGTCTCCCGCCTTTTCAAGGCAGTCATCACCGTCTGGTTCATCGTTTCGCTCGTGTTCGTCTGCACGAGAATGTCCGGCGACCCCACGCTTTGGATATTGCCCGACGACGCTCCGGAGGCCGCCCGCATCGAACTGCGGGAAAGCCTCGGGCTCGACCGCCCCGTCACCGCACAGTATGTTTCCTATTTTGCCGATGCACTGCGCGGAGACATGGGATGCAGCTACAAGTATCTGCGCCCGGTCAATGAGGTGTTCGCAGAGAGCGCATGGGCGACGGTTTCGCTCGGTGTGCTGGCCTTTTCGCTCGCCATTCTACTGGGAGTGCTGCTGGGGGTGATGGCTGCCGTGCACCGCAACAGCCCGCTCGACCGCATCACGATGAGCGCCACCATCGCGGGCTACACCGTGCCCGACTTTGTGTTCGGCATCCTGCTCATCTTTCTCTTCAGCTTAAAGCTGCGCATGCTGCCGAGCGGCGGCAACAGCACGGCGGCGCACTACATCATGCCCACCCTCACCCTCATGATGGGGCCAATGGCGAACATTGCACGGCTCACCCGCAGCGCAATGCTCGATGTGCTGCGGCAGGATTATCTCGAATGCGCACGCTCAAAGGGTGTACCCGAGATCGTCGTCATCTTCAAGCACAGCCTGCGCAATGCGCTCATTCCGGTCGTTACCATCATCGGCCTGCAGATGGGCATCATCATCGGCGGCTCGGTGGTGGTGGAAACGGTGTTCGCCTGGCCGGGCATCGGATCTCTGATCGTAAACGCCGCCAAAACGCGCGATTTTCCGATGCTCCAGTATGGCATCCTCATCATCGCGGCGGCCGTCACCCTCACAAACACCATGGTGGATCTGAGCTACGCGTTTCTCGATCCCCGCATCCGCGACAACTTTTAAGGAGGAGGACCGCATGAAATTTCAGCGCTGTTCCATTCCGCCCGCCATCCTGTTTCTGGCGGCTTCGCTGCTTTTCATCGTTCTGTTCTCGATGCTCGCCCCGGTGCTGTTCCCCATTGACCTCGGACAGACCAATCTGCTCAATCGGTTGTTGCCGCCCTCGTTTATGCCGGGCGGTCAACCGCAGTTTCTGCTCGGCACCGATCACCTCGGCCGCGATTTCGCTATCCGCCTCGTCTATGCCACCCGCAACACGCTGCTCATCTCCTTTTCAGGCATGCTTATCGCCTCGCTCATCGGCACGACGCTCGGCGTAATCGGCGGACTTTACCGCGGCTGGGCAGATACGATGGTCATGTTTCTCATCGACGCCAGACTCTCCGTCCCCTTTATCGTGATCGCTATCGTCTGCTCCTCCATCTTTGGTTCGGACAAGGTGATGATGGTGCTGATCATCGGCTTTGCGGGCTGGGCAAGCTTTGCGCGGCTCATTCGCGGACAGATCATACAGCTCAGGGAGGCAAACTTCATCGAGTGTAGCCGCGCCATCGGCGCTTCGCGCCTGCGCATTCTGTTTGAGCACATTCTGCGCAACATTTCCTCCCCGCTCATCGTGCATGCCACCATGCGCCTGAGTTCTTTTATCCTGCTGGAAAGCACCCTTTCCTTTCTCGGGCTGGGCATTCTGCCGCCCGACGCCTCGCTCGGTGTGATGGTGAGTGCCGGGCGCGACTACATGATCAGCGCCTGGTGGCTGACGATGATCCCGAGCGCGGTCATCGTGGTGATCGTGTTGCAGGTATCGCTCATCGGCGACTGGCTGCGCGATCGACTCGACCCCAAGCTGCGCAACAACACCTGAGGCGCCAGACAGCGCAAAAAACGGCGCGCGTTTATCCGCCCGTTATATTCAAAAAAGGAGCCGTATCGTATGGAACTTATCGCACACCGCGCCGGAACCGACCGCTACCCGGAGCTCACCCTCGATGCCGCCCGCTACTCACTGCAGGCGGGCGCCGCCTATGTGGAGCTGGACATCCGCTTCACCCGCGAAGATATCCCGGTCATCAGCCACGACGATAACGCACAGCGCCTGTTCGGCAACCCCTGCCGCATCGATGAGTTGACGCTGGACGAATTTCTTTCACTGCACTATGCCGCCGATGCGCATTACAGCACCCTCACCCTCTCGCAGGTGCTTGAAAGCGGAGTTGCACCCATCCTGTTTCATGTAAAGGTAGGCGGCGAACGGCTGCTGCCGCTGCTCGACTGCATCCACAGCCACGACTACGCCGAAAAGTGCGTTCTCGGCCTCATGACCCCTGCCGACGTGCACTTCGTCAAAGCACAAAACCCGGCGCAGACGGTGCTTGCCTTCGGCTCCGAAAAGGAAACGGTGTTTGCACAGGCAAAGTCCGGTGCCGACATCGTCCGCCTGTGGGAGAACTGGGTCACCCCCAAGGATATCGCCGCGCTGCACGCGATGGGCAAACGGGTGTGGGTGATGGCCGGCACCCCACGCGACGGTTCTGTCGGCTTCACTGCGGACGAACACCTCGCCGCATGGCATGCAATGGGCGCGGACGGTGTGCTCATCAACGAGATCGACCACGCGCGGGCGCTGCTGGGATAACCCCCGGCCGGCGTCTCTGAAAAACTGCATATCCCTCAATAAGTCAAAATACTCTCCTGGTTTTACCCGGAGAGTATTTCTTTGTATTGAAAAACCACTGGCTAGGCCAGTGGATCTAAAAAAGCCTGCAGGCGATAATGAAGAAATAAAACTCCCTTGCTGTAATGAAAGTGCGGCCTGCCAACTGCATCAAAGAAGCAAAGGGAGGTCATCCAAGTGAGCCTGGACGACATAAACAATTTATCGCATACGAAATGGAACTGCAAATACCACATAGTATTTGCACCAAAATATAGGAGAAAAGTATTTTGCGGAGAAAAACGAGCAGCCGTAGGAAGATACTCAGACAGCTATGCGAGCGGAAAGGAGTGAAAATAATAGAAGCGGAGGGGGTGCTCAGATCATATACATATGCTAATAGAAATGCCGCCGGAAATAGCGGTTTCAAGTTGCATGGGGTATCTCAAGGGGAAAAGTGCGATGGTGATATTCGATGGACACAGCAGCCCCAAGTATAAGTTTGAGAATAGGAAGTTCAGGACAACAGGATGCTGCGTAAGTACCGTGGGGCTTACCCTTTTTGAGAATGAGGTGGCGTGCTGACAGAAGAACTGCCACCTGTGTAAATAGACACTGCTGCAGATGGCGTTCAATCAGCAGATTTTAAAACCGTCCCCGAATTCAATGCCGCAGAATTCGAAAAAGGCGTGGCTGCCAATCACTTCAGCCACAGTAGCCATGCCTGAAAGATTGTACAAATTCTGAATCATGTGGCTTCGAAGCATCCTCTCCAGGGCATAGGGATTGTTGCCGCGTTCTCCTTTGTAGCAGCGCGGACGGATCAGCTTGATTCATTCTCCCCACGAAACGATGCGTTGAGTCTGTGCAAGAAACTCCTTTTTCTTGGTTTGCATCTGGGCCAGCTCATCGTTCAGGGCCGGCAGGCTCATTTGTTTATCTATTTGGCGGCATTTTCTGCACGCAGTTTTCTGTGCGGTGTTGCCTTAGCGATTTGATTTCGATGGTCAGGACGGGTGCCATTGCCTTTAAGAAATTGCTCAGGCAGGTAAAAAATAGGACTGGGTAATACTGCAAGCTTAAGAAATAAATAAAATTAGTAATAAAAATATGATTTTTCAAAAAGTAATTAGTTAAATATCCAAAAATCAATAAATATCAAAGACAAAAATCACAAAAGTTTGTTAATTTATTTACAATTGTTGTATATTTTTAAGAACAGTGGTAAAATTGGTATAAAAGATAATTAATAATATTTTCAAAGGACTGATAATCGTATGGCAAATATTTACCTTATCAGACATTGCGAGTCAGAGGGAAATGCATGTCGGAGAACTCAAGCTCATGTTGATTCGCTGGTAACGACAAAGGGCTATGAGCAGAATGAGATGCTTCGCAGACGATTCAAAGATATTCCTATAGATGCCATATATTCCAGCGATTCATTTCGTTCGATTATGACTGTCGACCCAATCGCAAAGGAAAGAAACCTTCCTATCAATATAAGGATTCTTCTGCGGGAAGTCACCACAGGTGTGTGGGAAGATAGTGCATGGGGGAACATAGCGCTGGAATATCCGGAGGATCATGAGAATTGGAGCAGGCGCCCGTGGCATATGACCGCTCCCGGTGCTACAACGTTTCAGCAGGTTGCAGATCGGCTTATATATGGACTCAGAAAAATTGCTGATGAAGTTGGGGAAAACGGAACCGCGCTTGCTGTGTCACACTCATGCAGCATCAAAGCGGCACTTTGCACAATACTCGGAAAGCCTTTGACCGATGTTCTGGAATTCGGGCATGGCGACAATACGTCTGTAAGTCTTATCAATGTGGATAAAGACGGCAACTTTAAGGTTGAATATATGAACGATGAATCTCATTTGCCTCCGAGACTGCGCAGGGCATGGAGTGGGATGGCGGGCGCCGACGTAAACATGGCGGTATATCCGTGCAGGCTGCCGGAGCAAAAGGATGATCTCTTGCGTTTGGCGGAAGCTGATTTTAAAGAAAGAAACGGCAGCGATGCTGTGTTTGACGCGGAAACATATCTGGGTCAAGCTGAAAAATTGCTGGCCGAACATCCGAATTACATAGCGTTTTCGTATCTCAGAAATAAAATATACGGGTTTGCACGCATAGGATTCGATGAAAATCTTCCGCGGACTTGCGGCCTGCTCGAAAGGCTGTATGTTATGCCGGAGATTCAGGGGATGGGCTACGGCGAGCAGCTGTTCGGGTATGTGGCCCATGAACTGAGATATGAAGGGAAAACGGAACTGGCTATGAAAAAGTCTTGTTCGCCCGAAGAAAAACGCGTATCCGAAAGATTTGTTTTCGGCAATATGAAAGGCTTGCCCGAATATCTTGAGATCCAGCTGTTTTCCCCAACGATTACCTGCCATCTCATGGCGTAAAAGGAAAGGAATCATATATGGACAAGATCTATATTTCAACATATGGCGTTGCCTTTTCGGATTATAAACTGCTGAAGAAGCAGATCATCGGCTTTAAGGATTTCAGGCTCGGGGTCGAATACGCAACTTCGTGGAAAGATCCAAATTTTTATGAAAAACTTGATGCTCAGATTGAAATTATGCGGGGGATTCCCGCGACGATACATTCTCCATTTGTAGAGATTTGTACTGTGCCCGGCAGCCCGGAAGAAAAATACATGGAAGAAATCTTCGAAAGGGCATGCGGGTATTATAAGGCATTCCATGCAACCTCCATGGTTTTTCACACCAATGAGGGCGCCTTCCCGAAAAGTGAAATGAAAGCGAAACGGGTAAGAGCGCGGGAAGTCCTGCTGCGCTGGCATGAGAAACTCAGCCGTGAAAACATTTCGATGACCGTGGAAAATGTAGGATATCCGCTGAAAAAGAATCTGCTCTTCGATTACGAAAACTTTATTCGCCTTTTCGATGATCTTCCCGGCGAAATTGGATGTCTCATCGATACAGGACACGCGATGCTTAATGATTGGAATATCGAAGAACTTGTCCGCACACTTGGATCTAGGATCCGCGGGTATCATTTGAATAACAACGACGGTATTCATGACAGCCACTATCCTCTTTATGATAGAGAAGGATATTATTCGCCCGAGAAGGTTGACAGCATGTTGCGAACAATTGCTGTATATTCTCCCGATGCAGACCTTGGGATTGAATATGCTCCGGATGGCCGCTTTGATACAGAGAGTCTGTATTCCGATATTCGCAGAATCGTCGGAGTGACATCCGGGACCTTGAATAAATAAAGGAGTTAAACCATGAATATTGCATTGCTGTTCGGAACATTTCTGATCCTGATGGCTCTAGGGCTTCCAATAGCTCTTACGATGGGCGCCTCCGCAGCACTTTATATTGTGTGTTGTACAAATATTTCACCGCTTATCATAATGCAGCAGACAGTATCCGGAGTAAACAACTATGTCCTGCTGGCGGCTCCATTTTTTATCATGGCGGGCGCTCTAATGGAAAGCGGCGGAATTTCCAAACGTCTGGTACGCTTCTGTATGTCGCTTGTCGGGCATTGTACCGGAGGACTTGCAATGGTCGTCGTAGTAGCCTGCGCGTTTTTTGCGGCAATGTCCGGATCGGCAATTGCTACGACTGCTGCTGTAGGCGCAATCATGATTCCTTACATGTACAATAATGGATATGATAAAGATTTTGCCTGTGCGCTGACCGCAACTTCAGGTATTTTTGGTCCGTTGATTCCTCCGAGCATCGTGATGGTGCTCTATGCCGTCAACGCCAATCAGTCGGTAGGAACAATGCTTATAGCGGGCGCTGTGCCTGGTTTTGTCATGGTTCTCTGCACTGGTCTGCTGGCAGTGTTTGTGTGCAGGCGCAACGGCTGGAAGGGTACCGGACATTTTGATATCAAGGAAGTATGGACAAGTTTCATAGATGCGATATGGGCCATCCTCTCTCCGCTGATCATTTTGGGCGGCATCTATTCTGGAATTTTTACCGCAACCGAAGCAGCTGCCGTAGCTTGTTTTTATTCTATGATCGTTGGATTGTTCGTTTATCATGAGCTTAATTTTAAAACGATGATAGAGGCCCTTGGCAAAGCAATGAAGAGCACTGGAAATATTATGCTGATCGTGGCAAGTTCCTGTGCATTCTCATTTGTGCTCAGCCGTGAACATGTGGCAAGCATGGCGGCAAGCGCGATGCTCAGCTTCAGCAGCAGCAGGATAGTGTTCCTAATCTGCGTGGTAATCATCATGCTGATAACCGGCTGTTTTGTAGATGCATCGCCCGCCGTTATGGTTCTGGCGCCGATTTTGGCACCCATTGCTGAGCAATACGGGGTATCCCTTGTACACTTGGGCGCCATTATGGTAACGGCAACGTCAATAGGCATGGTAACACCGCCGCTCGGAATGAACATGTATATGGCAGCGCAGATAGGAAACCGTCCTATACATAAAGTCATACCCGCGACAATACCGTTTATATTCGTTACGGTAATAGGCTTGTTGGTGGTTACTTTTGTGCCACAGCTTTCGCTGTGGCTGCCTGGCCTGATGCATACATAAGTTAACACCTTGTGTTAAAGCACAGTGTTATATATTCCGAAAAAACGAGGAGGAACAAAAATGAAAAAAGCATTGGCACTTATTCTGGCACTTGCGCTGGTACTCGGACTTACTTCTTGCGGCGGAGCACCGGCTTCTTCGGCTGCCCCGGCATCGTCTGCTGCTCCCGCAGCATCATCTGGGACTGAGCCTGCTCCTCAGGATCCACCCATCAGTCTGACCGTCGTATCCGCAGGAAACACCCCTGATAATGCAATCAGCAAAGGTTACGATAAATTTGCTGAACTCGTAGAGGAATATTCCGGCGGCAACATCACCGCAGATGTTTACTACGGAAGTGAAATGGGCTCGCTGAGTGCGTGCGTTGACGGTGTGTTCCAAGGCACGCTTGATATTGTTTCCTGCGGTCCTTCCTATATTTCCGGTTATGTCCCTGCGGTACAGGTTTTCGAGCTTCCTTTCGTTTTTGCAGATGCAGAAGAAGCACGCAAAACTTTGGATGGCGAACCCGGACAGAAGATTTCCCATATGTTTGACGGTCAGGGCGCTTTCATTATCAGTTACTTTGAGTCCGGCGTCCGTCAGCTGATGAATGACCGCAATCCGATCGTGAATCCCGAGGATATGAACGGCCTGAAAATCCGTTGCGTACCTTCCAAGACCCAGACTGCAACTTGGGAAGCCTTCGGTGCTATTCCTATGGCGATCGATATGACCGAAACGTTCACTGCACTGCAGAACGGTACTGTTGATGCGAATGAAAACGGCATGACGACTCTTGCAAGTTACAAGATGTGGGAAGTTCAGAAGTACCTCTCTGTGACCAACCATTCCTATACGCCTATCACTGTTATGATGAGCGAACAGACTTGGGCCAAGCTTACCGACAATCAGAAAGAAATTGTGCAGAAGGCGATGGACGATGCCCGCGACTACCAGCGTCAGCTGACCGATGACCTTACCTCAGACTGCTACAAGCAGATGGAGGAGCATGGTGTAGAGATTGAATGGAATCCTAACTCGGAAGCCTTCAGGCAGCTCGTTGGTGGTGTCTATGACATCTTTAATGAACTTGCCGGATCTGATGAAGTGCTGACCATGGTTCAGGACTACGTTGCAGCATTAAAATAATCTATCTTTCTTGGTAGTAAAGGATTTTAGGTGATTATTGTGAAATTTTGGAAGAACCTTAATCACAGCGGAACGATCGCTGTCGGAGTAATCGGACTTATTGGGATTTTGGTTGCAACGGCGGGTGTTATTACGCGATTTGTTCTTAAGGTTTCGATTGCATGGTCGGACGAGCTCTTGCGCACGATATTTCTCTGGGGTTACTTTGTTGGTGTTGCCCTCTGCTATGAAGAGGGCGGTATTATGCGCTTGGAGCTTTTGGAAGATTCTTTAAAAAAACGCGGATATGATAAAGCCCTGAATATCCTGAAGGTGGTCTGCGCATCTATCAATTCCGCATTTTTTGCGGTGTCAACATATTTTGTGTACGTCATCTGCATGCAGCATTTTGCCCGCGGCACGACGAGCGGAACGAGCAGCACTCCGGCATGGGTTTTACCTGCATCTTATGGGATCGGCTGTATATTGATTACAATCCTAGCGGCCAGAGACCTGATTAGAGCAGTCTGTGCATTTTGCGGCAAACACGACGCGGCGTCCGAAGAATAACCCCCTTAAAATCCTTATAAAAGAGACTCAAAATGCAAAAGGACTGCGGTTCTCCTCTGCAGTCCTTTTGCTATATCAAAAATTAAAATTTTGATGGTTTCCTGTTGAGTTTCTCTTGATCAGCCTTGGCTGGGTCTCGGCTTTGAATCTTGTAGAGGCGATCAATGGGTCAGGGGAGAGGGTATTGATTCTGTGCATCAATACATTCATCGCAGTCATGGCAAGCAGGTCGGCATGAGGATCGATTGTTGTCAGTGACACGCGCTCGAGACCGGTGTATATCAAGTTATCAAAACCTATGATCGAATAGTCATCGGGAATTTTATATCCCTGACCAATGAGCGCGTTCATCGCACCGATTGCGACCATGTCGTTGATAGCAATGATCGCTGTTGCTTCACATTCCCGGAGCTTTTTATCATGTGCGAGCTGGTATCCGTAGTTGTAGTCCGTATTGCCGCTGTTATCATCATCGATGGTCTTGTTATGGGCAATTACGGTCAGTCGGCATCCGGGCATTTCTTCGACTTTGGACATCGCGCCTTTCGCACGCAATGACCTCGCAATGCTGTCCTCCAGGCTGTTGGTTAGCAGAGCTATATTGCGATGGCCGAGCGAAATCAGATGCTCGGCTGCAAGATAACCCGATTTGTAGTTGTCAAGCTCAACCTGATCGGCTTTTGATTCAGCTAACTTATCGCAGATCGTGATCACCGGCATCGACGCCACCGCTCTATTGAGGGCCTCAAAGTTGTCGGGCGGGTAAAGATAGATCACAGCGATAAATTTGAAGTCGAGAGCCATTTTAAGATAAGCCTCTTCTAACTCTTTGCTGTGATATGTATCGCAGCACACGACTTTGATATTGCTTTTGAGCGCTTCACTTTCGATGCAGTGCAGCAGAAAGGGGTAATAGGGATAGGTCATACTGGTTGCGAGAACCAGTATGCATTTGTTCATATTTTGTACTGCTCCGGAGTTGTTGCGCCTTGGCATGACATAGCCCATTTCGCTGGCGCAGTTCATGACTCTTTCGATCGTCTGGCTCGGGAAAGATGAGAGATTGTTCTGCCTGAGAATATGGGATACGGTGGACTGTGAAACACCGGCAGCGTTTGCTATATCGGTCATAGTGACTTTTTTGGAAGACATATTGATTACCCGTTTCTATATTATTATTAATGACTACAGTATATATTTATTTGTGAATTTTGTAAATACACTATTTGAAATGATTTTTATTCTGGAAATCTGATCTGAATTTTCCATGGTGAAAAAAGAAATTCTTTCTTATGACCAAGTGTATTGACATTTTGTGTGAACTGGTATATATTTGTCGTATTAGGAATAATAGTTGTATTATTAATAATATTTTAAGGAGATGTAACCCTATGAGCGTATTTCCTCCTAAAGAAAAGGCTCTCGGAATGTACAAAACAATGTACAAAATACGCAAATACGAAGAAAGTATTTACTACCTGTTTCTGGAAGGAATAATGCCCGGCACAATTCATCAGAGCACAGGTGAGGAAGCAAGCGCCGTTGGCATGCTGTATGACCTTCGTAAAGATGACTGGATGGCATCTACACACAGACCGGCGGGTCACGATATTGCCAAGGGAATATCAGTAAAGGCCATGATGTGCGAAATGTTCGGCAAGGCCGAAGGTTGCTGCGGCGGAAAAGGCGGAGCCATGCACACTGGTGACATCTCCGTCGGCGCTATGGTCGCAAATGCGATTGTTGGCGGTAACCTGCCGATAGCCGCCGGTGTTGCGGCCGCGTTCAAGATGCAAAAAAAGGATAATGTAGTAGTCTGTTTCTTCGGAGACGGCGCAAGCAACGAAGGTTCATATCATGAAACAATGAATGCCGCCGGGCTGTGGGGACTGCCCGTTGTATATGTATGCGAAAACAACCTTTATTCGGCCAACACATCCATCAAATTGACATGCTGTCAGGAAAATGTGGCGGCGGACAGAGCTGCTGTTTACGGTATCCCAAGCGAGGTAGTGGACGGCAATGATGTGCTTGCCGTGAATGAAGCGGCGGCAAGAGCGATTGCGAGGGCCAGAGCCGGTGAGGGACCAACGATTCTGGAGCTTAAGACATACCGCCATGGTGGGCATTCAAGAAACGATGCGTGCGGCTATCGCTCCAAAGATGAAGAAAAATATTGGATTCAGGACAGAGATCCGGTCAAAAATTTCCGCAAGGTGCTGCTTGAAAAGCTGGTTGTTACCGACAGCGAGCTCAAAGCAATCGAAGAAGAAATTGAACAGGAGATCGATGAAGCGGTTGAATATGCGAAAAATGCCCCCTTCCCCGACAACGAATCGGCTTTGAAAAATGTATTCTGGGAGGAAAAATAATGGCTGTAATGTCTGTTGCCGATGCATATAGAAGTGCTATCGCTGAAGAAATGCGCGCCGATCCTGCAGTTTACTGTCTGGGCGAGGATGAAGATATACCGGGCGGAATGGGCGGTGCTTTTACCGTTACAAAAGGACTCGGCGACGAATTTGGAGCCAATGTGAGAGTCCCCACCAAACATGGTTTCGAGACAAAAGGCCTCGATATCGCGAATGACCGCGTGATCAATACCCCTATCTCCGAAATACTGCTTGCCGGCATGTGCGTTGGCTCTGCAATGGCGGGGATGAGACCGGTGGCAGATCTGCAATATGGAGATTTCCTGTTCTGCATGATGGATCAGCTTGTAAATCAGGCTGCCAAGATGTGCTATATGTCTAACGGGCAGGTTAAGATACCGATGGTCATGAGGGCTCCGTGCGGAGCGACCAACAGAGGCGCGCAGCATGCACAGAGTCTCGAGAGCTATTTTATCCATGTGCCCGGCCTCAAGGTTATCTGTCCTTCCACTGCATTTGATGCAAAGGGTATGATGAAACAGGCAATACGCGACAACAACCCTGTGCTGGTATTCGAGCACAAGCTGCTGTACGGTGGGAAGCGTAAAGAAGCCGGACAGCTTTCTGCGCTTGGTGAGGTGCCTGAAATGGACTACACCATCGAATTCGGCAAGGCCGCCGTCCGCAGAGAAGGCCGCGACATCACCATCGTCGCCAACATGCTGATGTGGTACAAAGCGATGCAGGCGGCTGAGGAACTGGAAAAAGAGGGCATCAGCTGTGAAATCATCGATCCCCGCTCTTTGGTTCCGTTCGATTACGATACGGTCACCGCTTCCGTTGAAAAGACGGGGAAGCTCATGATCGTACATGAAGATCACTATACCGGCGGATGGGGCGCACAGCTCGCGTCATATATGGCAGAACATGCCATCCAGCTGTTGGATGCGCCGGTTGTTCGCATTGCTGCACCGGATTGTCCGATTCCATTCTCACCGGTTCTGGAAAATTATGTTATACCGTCAAAAGAGCGTATAGCGGATGCTGCGCGCCGGTTGGCTAAGCTTTGAATAGCGGCTTTTGGGAGGTGTGATTGATTTGAGTCAGGAAATTAAGATGCCAAGCGCCGGTCAGACGACCGATGCTGCCAGAATAGCCTGTGTAAATATTAAGGTCGGCGATACTGTAAAGCGCGGAGACGTGCTCATGGAGGCTGAGACAGATAAGGCTGTGCTGCCTATCGAAAGCTTTGCGGCCGGTGAAGTGTTGGCTGTACTTGTGGCAGAAGGCGATGATGTTGATGCAGGCACAGTGCTTGCGGTGATCGGAAAGCATGGCGAAGGCTGCGCGGCTGTCGCGCCGGCTGCTTTGGAAGCCGAAGAACCTGTGCAAACGGCGCAGCTGAAAAGGACGGCACAAGCGGAGAATGTGGAAGAGGAATACCTTCCCATCATAAAGGAAGATAAGAAAGATGCACCGATAAAAGTTCCGGCTGCTGCCGCAAAGCCAAGCAAAGTATCTCCTGCAATGCCCAATGCGAAATGGGAGGCCCGTGATCAAAATATCGATCTTGCCGATATCGTACCGGCGAACGGAGCGTTCATCACACGCAGGGATGTAGCTGCGGCGGCTCAAAAAGCAGCAAGTGGAGTGCCTGTATCTGCTTCGGAAGAGGACGGAGGGTATACGGTGATGCCGCTGACTCGTACGCGCGAGATCATCGGCAGACGCATGCATGAAAGTATGCAAAACATACCGGCATGGCAGTGCACGACATGCATCGATATGACGGGCTGCATCGCGTTGAGAGAGAAATTTATCAGCAAACGGGGGATAAAATTATCCTACAACGACCTCATTGCAAAAGCGGTCGCAGTTGCTGCACGAAATTTTCCGCTCGTTAACGCGAGATTTGAAGATGGTGAGGTACGCATCTATGGACATACCAATATTGGTCTTGCCGTTGCACTGGACGGCGCTCTGGTAGTGCCTGTCATAAAAAAGGCGGATACGATGGGCCTTGAGCAGATCAGCATGGCGTTTAAAGAGAAGATCAGCGCGGCGCGCGGCAATAAGCTCATGCCTTCGGATATGGGGTGCGGCAGTATTACAATATCCAACCTCGGCATGTACAGTGTGCATCACTTTACGGCGATAGTAAATCCTCCGGAGAGCTGCATACTCGCCGTCGGCGGTTTGCAGGTCGAGCCCGTATGGAATGGCAGCGCTTTTTTACCTGTAAATAGAATGTATATCACGGGTTCATTTGACCACAGGATTATTGACGGTGCGTACGGCGCACAGTTCCTGCAGGAAGTAAAACAGCTGCTTGAAGATCCCGGACTGATGCTCTTATGAATCATAGGGCGATACGGGCGGGCGTTTCCTGCCCGTATCGCTGCAGGAAAGAAGGCAATGGATTGGAAAACTTTGATATTCTTGTCATAGGCGCCGGCCCGGGAGGCTATTCATTAAGCATCGCCGCGGCAAAGAAAGGCCTAAAGACCGCAATTTTTGAGAAAGAACATATCGGTGGTACATGCCTTAATATAGGATGCATCCCAACAAAATACCTTGTGGATAAAGCAAACACGATGGAAAAGGTGCGTGCACTTGTCAGCAGGGAGATTTTCAGTGAAGCCGGAAGATTCAGTTTTAAAAAGATACAGCAGGGCAAAGCTGGTGTTACTGAAAAGCTGGTCGGCGGAGTAAAATATCTCCTTAAAAGCGCGGGGGTTCATGTCATAGAAGGTGAGGCTGTACTCTCAAAGGCAAACGTAGTTATGTGCGGCGGCAAGGAATACTGCGGAAAGCATATTGTCATAGCTACGGGATCGGTGCCGATGATCCTGCCGATTCCCGGCAAGGAATACTGTATAGATTCGACAGGTGTGCTGAATCTTACAAAACTGCCGAAAAAAATGGTCGTGATTGGCGGTGGAGTCATCGGCCTCGAGATTGCCTCCGCTTTCGCATCATTTGGCACAGAAATCACGATCATTGAAATGATGCCGGAACTGTTGCCGAAGGAACAACCCGAAGCGGTTCGTATCCTGATCAGAGAGCTCCAAAAACAGGGCATTGTGCTGCTCACCGGCACAAAGATTCTGCGCGTTGAAAATCAGGGGGACGGTCTCACCGCGGTATGCGAAAAAGACGGAAAAGAGAAATGCATAGACGCTGATCAGGTGCTGATGGCTGCCGGGCGCCGCACAAATCTGACCGGCATTGACTGTGATGCTCTGGGGATCAGGCTCGACACGAAGAGATGCATCGAGGTAGATGAACACCAGAGAACCAGCCTGAAGGGTGTCTACGCGATAGGCGATGTCGCCGGCGGATACCAGCTGGCGCATGCGGCATATGCGGAAGCTGAGACAGCACTCAGCGACATACTCGGTGAAGGCAGAACTCACAAGGAGATTCCGGTGCCGGCATGCATATATACCATACCTTGCCTTGCAAGCGTCGGACTGACGGCACAGGCGGCAAAGGCCGCGGGATATGAACCTGTTATCGGTACATTTTCCTATGACGCAAACGGAATGGCATTGGCCGAGGGAGCTTCCGGTGCGGTATTTGTCATTATGGATAAGACGACGCAGAAGACTCTGGGCATTACGATCATAGGTGAAAATTCCTCCGAAATGATCGCGTTCTGCAGCGACTGTGTCATGAATAGGACAACGGCAGACCAATGGGAAGCGCTTATTGTCGCACATCCCTCGCTCTGCGAGATGGTGCGCGAAGCCGCACTCGCGGCTTTTGGAAAATCGGTGCATAAAAATTAGTCATCGAAAGGTGTGAATGGTATGGCATTGCTCAGCGGAAGAGCAGCGTTGGTCACTGGCGGCGGCCGTGGAATCGGAGAGGCAAGCGCACGCAGGCTCGCGGACAACGGAGCAAAGGTTATCGTGGCGGATATGAATCTCGCATCAGCCAAATCGATCGTAGACGATATTCTTCAGGGCGGGGGTGAGGCCAAAGCTCTTGAGATCGATGTGGCAGAATTTGAAAAAATACCGCAGAAGATTAATGAAGCGAAAAAGCTCTTCGGCAGGATCGACATCCTCGTGAATGTTGCAGGCATCACAGGTTCGACGCCGATTGAGGAGATAACGCTCGAGAGCTGGGACCGCATGATGAATATCGATCTGAAATCGATGTTCTTTATAACACAGGCTGTGTTTGCGGTTATGAAGGAACAGGGTTATGGCAAGCTTGTGCACATGTCCTCGCTCGCCGCACTGCGTGGCGGTCGGAGCTCGGATGCATCGTATGCAGCGGCTAAAGCCGGCATCCTCAATCTCAGCAAATGCTTTGCGCTGCATGGCGCGCCGTATCATATCACGTCCAACGCGGTTTGCCCGGGCAATATCCTGACTCCGATGGGTAAAACCCTTTCATGGTCCAAGATTGATCCCAAGACCTATATCCCGCTTGGAAGATATGGCACTGCCGAAGATATTGCAAATGCCGTGCTGTTCTACGCGAGTGATATGTCCGATTATGTGACCGGAGACTCGATGAACGTCAATGGCGGCCTTTACATGTAAGCGCCATGAGATATATAGAATCCTCTAGCACCGACCCCGCTTGGAATCTTGCACTTGAAGAATATGTTTTTGAATGCATGGATAAAAGGCAAAGTTATGTGATGCTGTGGCAGAATGCCAATTCGGTGATCATTGGAAAAAACCAAAATACGGCACAGGAGATCAACGCGGATTATGTCCGCAGCCATCATGTCAAAGTGGTGCGCCGCCTATCCGGAGGAGGGGCAGTGTACCACGATCTCGGCAATCTCAATTATACTTTTATTACTGATGCAGAAAATATGAAGATAGATTTCGGCGCATTCTGCCGCCCGGTTTTGAAGGTGTTGCTGGAGATGGGTGTTGAGGCTGAGATCAGCGGAAGAAACGATCTGACGGTCGGCGGCCGCAAATTTTCCGGTAACGCACAGTATGTAAAAAATGGCAGGGTGATGCATCATGGCACACTGCTGTTTGAGTCGAATCTCGATGTCGTACAGCGGGTGCTCAACGTCAATGCCGAAAAAATAGCCTCCAAAGGCGTTTCCTCTGTGCACAGCAGGATTGTGAACCTCAAAGAATACCTGCCGGATGGTATGACCATGGGCGATTTTCGCAGCAGAATACGCGATCATCTGCTGTGCGGCGAAAATACAGAGGCCATACAGCTTGATGAAAAAGATCTCATCGAGATCGAGCGGATAAAATCGAGCCGCTATGATTCCTGGCAGTGGAATTATGGTGCATCTCCGGTATATACAGCATATTATAACCGCAGGATCGAAGGCTGCGGCCAGTTTAATATTTACCTGACGGTAGAGCGCGGAACCATAAAGAGCGCCTGCATACGGGGGGACTTTTTCGGCAGCCGGGACATCGCAGGTTTGGAGCAGCTGATCTGCGGATGCGAGCTACGCAGGCAAAGCCTCGCGGCTGTGTTGGAAAATATTGATATACAGCAGTATATCAGCGGATGCAGCCTCAAAGATTTTGCATCACTTATCTGCCCGTAAACATCGGCGAATGACTCTTTGCCCGGAGATGATCTTATGACGCAGCTTGCCCTGATGATTGACTGTTTGCGCGAACTGAATATGGCATCTGTATTCCTGCGGATGACGCTTGCGGTCATCTGTGGAGGCATGATAGGACTGGAGCGTGAACAGCGCCGACAACCTGCAGGATTCCGCACATATATATTGATCTGTCTTGGTTCCGCCACTGCGATGATGCTCGGCGAATATGACGCGCTGATGTTGGTGTCCGGCTGGGGAGAGAGTGCGGCTCAGCCAAATACCGATGTGTGCCGTTTTGGAGCACAGGTGATCAACGGCATCGGTTTTTTGGGCGCAGGCACCATCATTGTGACCGGCAGGCAGGAAGTAAAAGGTCTCACGACATCAGCCGGACTCTGGGCATCTGCCTGCATGGGCCTTGCGATTGGCGCGGGATTTTATGAATGCATGCTGATAGGCTTCATGATGATTGTGATGACCAACAATGTGCTGCGCCGTTTGGAATCTTTTGTACTGACACATTCCAAAATACAGAATATTTACCTTGAGTTTGACGATATGGCTGATCTCGGAGCGATTGTAGCGGAAATCAAAGCGATGGGCGCCAGCATCTATGAGGTGGACATAGATCGTTTTCGCTCGAATTGTGCTGATAAACCGAGCGCTGTGATTTCGCTGCGGCTGCCGCACCGCCAGATACGCACTCATCTGCTTACCGCTCTGGCACAGACGCCAAGCGTGCGTACTGTTGAAGAACTGTGATCAGGGGGAATATGTTTTGCTTGCCTGTTTAGATCATCTGCGTGAAATCGATTTGCTTTCCACCTTTATCCGCATGCTGCTGGCGATGATATGTGGCGGAATGATCGGCATCGAACGGTCGTGCCGGCGCAGGCCAGCAGGATTCCGCACACATATTCTGATCTGCCTCGGGGCTGCAATGACGACGCTGACCAGTCAGTACCTTTATACAAAGCTAAGCTATTACACAGACATTGCCCGTCTAGGAGCACAGGTCGTGGTAGGCATCGGCTTTATTGGTGCCGGTACGATCATGGTTACGCGTCAACGCAGAGTTAAGGGCCTGACGACGGCGGCCGGGTTGTGGAGCACCGCGATCATAGGGTTGTGCTGTGGCGCCGGCTTCTATGAGGGCGCTGTGTGTGCGGCGGTAATGGTAATGCTCGTTGAAGGGGTCTTCTCAAAGTTTGAATTTCGGTTGATGAATAACGCACGCCAGTTCTCTGTTCTCGTCGGATACAAAGATATGGATGCATTCAACAATGTGATACGCTATATTCGCGACCTCGACCTCGAAATCAATGACCTTGAGATCACGCGCCGCAGTGGTGAAAAAGGTGAAAACGGCTTTGCCAGCTTTTCATTGAGGATTCACCGCAAGATACAGCCGGATGAGATTGTACGCGACCTTTCGCGTGTAGCCGGAATACTTACCGTCGAAGAGATGTGATGATATGGAATCATAGCACACAATATATCAGCATGTCAGCAGCTATTATGGATTTCCCCCTTTAACAGAAAAGATACCGCTGGCATGATCTGCCGTGCGGTATTTCTGTCTCTTATCCGTGTAAATGGAGGCGACAGACGAGAGAACCCGTCCGAAAACTGATCAGGGGGTGCGGACGGAAAGTTGGACTGGCATTGGGAGGAAAATGTGTACACCCAGGAGCAGTACGAGAGAGCACTCGCCTTATATGATTGGGTGCGCGGCTCCGTCACCAAAACTGATCACACAGCTGGGATATCCAGCCAGTCGGCAAACACTCCACAACTGGATTACAAGGCGCAAACGCTTACCAGGGGGACGCTCTGCCTTCCAGAAAGTCAATACTCCAGAGCATTCGAGACATCCGCCGCTGGGATTAAAATCAGATGCCCTCCACCGTTGCTTTGAATTGGGCGAAGATGTACAGTCAGTATCAGATGAAATTGGCTACAGCACAGCCAGCCTCTACCAATAGAGACGGAAGTATATTCAGGAAGGGCGTGTAGGACTTATGCCGCCATCGAAGGATAGAAAGCATGGTCCGCTGAGCGAAGGAACACCAGCTACAAAACGCAGACGATCATAATTTTCTGAGCAAGATATTATTTGAAATGATCATTGAAAAAACTTTCCGGTTCAGTTGCCATGGTTGATGCGCTAAGAGTCCATATACGAATTATCGCATGAAGGGACGGAGATACCCAGATGAATACTTCTGTTCTTGCTTTTGCTTATTTGGATCATCTCTGTTTCCCTGGTCCTCTCAGCTTGGATTCCAAGCGCTTGACTACACCGCCTCGAAAATGGGTATTCTCAAATCGTTCGAAGAAAACAAATAATCCGAACCCATCCCCCGCAGGGAAGACATGGTTCGGATTATTTTGCTTTGGTGCGGAAGATGGGACTTGAACCCACACACCGAAGTACCGGCTCCTAAGACCGGCGCGTCTGCCATTCCGCCACTTCCGCGTATTGGCTGTCGCGCGTCATATTCCGCGCGACAGCGATCTTATTCTAGCATGGAAATTCCCGGCTTGTCAAATAGAACCCGGGAATATTTATCCCTGTGGATGATCCTTGCGCCAAAGACGGTCGGCCGCGAGCAGGACTCCCGCCTTGCCCGTAGGATAGGTCAGTCCGCCCTGAAGCCAGACGGCATACGGTTCACGCATCGGTCCGTCTGCGGAAAGCTCAATCGAGGCACCGAGCGTGAAAGTGCCCGCTGCCATAATGACCTGACTTTCGTATCCGGGCATGTCCCACGGTTCAGGGGCGGCTGTGGAATCGATAGGAGAACCCGACTGAATTCCGCCGCAGAAAGCGATCAGAGCCTCGGGGGTGCGCAGCGCAATCGCCTGAATGATGTCGTGGCGCACCTGTGCCGATGTCGGATAGGTTTCAAACCCCATCTCTTCAAACAGAGCGGCGGCAAAAACAGCTGTTTTTAACGCGGAAGCAACGGTGGTTGGAGCAAGGAAAAGCCCTAAGTACATTGCACGCAGTTCGTCGAGCGAGCAGCCGACTTCCCGCCCGCTGCCGGGAGTGGTCAGACGGTAGGAACAGCGTTCGATCAGGTCGTGCCGTCCGGCGAGATATCCGCCGGTGCGGGCAACACCGCCGCCCGGATTCTTAATCAGAGATCCTGCAATCAGATCGGCGCCCGCCGCGGTCGGTTCGGCCCGCTCGGTAAACTCGCCGTAACAGTTGTCCACCATCACAAGGATGCCGGGATTTGAGGCTTTGACCACCCGGACCGCTTCGGCGATCTCTTCCACCGAAAGGGAAGGACGCAGGCTGTAGCCGCGGGAACGCTGGATATAGGCGACCGCCGCGCTTTTTGCCGCATCGGCGGCTTCGACAAGGTCAATTTTTCCGTTCTTCAGCTCGATCTGCCGGTACTGAACTCCCCAATCAGAGAGCGAGCCGTCGTTTCGTCCCGAATCCCGGATTCCGATGACCTCCTCGAGTGTGTCATAGGGGCTTCCGGTCAGAGAGAGCAGGGTGTCGCCCGGGCGCAGCAGGCCGAAGAGTCCTACGGTGAGGGCGTGGGTGCCCGAGACAAAGCTGTGCCGCACAAGAGCGTCCTCGGCGCCGAAGGCCGAAGCGAAGACGGCGTCGAGGGTTTCTCGTCCGATGTCGCCGTACCCGTATCCGGTTGATCCGCTCAGATGGGCGGTGGAAACGCCGTGATCAAGAAACGCTTTGAGCACCTTCATGCCGTTGTACTGCTCCAGCGTGTCGATAGTGGAAAACGCGGCCTGCGCTTTCGCCTCCGCGCATCCGGCGAAGGAAAGAATCTCGGGACAAATGGAAAATGGTGTTTCGATCATCAATCTGACTCCTTATCGTCGGCTCCGCCGGCAGCAGCGCGGCGGGAGCGTGTTGCAATGAGCAAAGGGGATTTCAAAGGGCGGAAACCCGCCCGCAAATAGAAGGGGACCAGTGCGGAATCCCGGGCAGCGGTCACAACGGACAGCTTTCTGCGGCTGCAATCCTGCAAAACCGCATAAAGAAGCCGCCCGCCCAGTCCCTGCCCCCGTGCCCCAGGCGCGGCGGCAACCATCGAGAGATAGGCATATCCACCGCCGATGGCGCTGAGACAGGCGGTCGCCCGATCTTCCAAAAGGAAAACCTCAGCTCGTCCGCGGTTGCGGCGGCGCGTGAGATCTGAAAGCCAGTGGAGCAGATCGGATTCGGCGGCGAATGCAGGATCAGCCTCGCAGAGCAACGCAAAAACCCGCCGCAGCCGGTCTGCGGGGACGGCGGGGGGCCGCTCCCCGGAAACGGACACGGCGGGGACATGGATGAGGGCGGGATGCTGCTCCAGATGCCATTCGTCCGGCAGACGGGCGGCATCCGGCAGCCCCTCGATGCGGGCGGCGCCGAGCATCATAGCAAAATCCCAAAGCTCGTTTGGGTCACAGCGTCCGGACAGGAGAAGCCGGTCCCCCCAATGGCAGAGAACCCCGCCTTCGCCGCTACGGTAACAATCCGCCTTCAGTTCGTTTGCCATTGAACCGTAGCAATCGGCCAGCGTTTCGATGCGGCAGCCGGTCAGAGGATCGGGGCAGCAAAGCGCTTCGCCGGGAGAAAGCAGCCGGATCACAGGGCCGCAAGCGGGCCGATCAGGGCGAGAAGCAGCCGTTCGGCGTTCTCGAGGTCCCGCAGCGCCGCGACGGTGGAGCCGCTGTGAAGGTAGCGGCAGGGAACCGAGAGGGCAAGGGTGCGGGAGCCCGCACCCGCGCGGGAAACGGCGCGGGCTTCGTTGCCGCCGTAGACCCCCTCCTTGGTCTGCACGGGAATCTCCAGCCGCTTGGCAGTGTCAAAAGCGAGAGAAAAGAGCCCGCGGTCATAGAGGGTCCCTTTGTCGGCAAAGGATACGACCGGGCCATGCCCCAGCGCACAGACCACCTTGTCGGCGGGGGCGCCGTCAACGTCGCCCGCAGTGGTGGTTTCCAGAATGACGGAGATTTCCGGCTCAGTCGCATAAGCGGCCGCCGTCGCGCCGGAAAGGCCCGACTCCTCCCCGGTGGTGAAGACTCCGGTCAGCTCCCACGGACAGTCGGAAAGCAGCAGCCGCATCAGCAGCACGCAGCCGAGCCGGTTATCCAGCGCGCGGGAAAGCAGCATTCCCTCGCCGAATTCACAAAACGGCTCGTCGAAGGTCACCGCATCTCCGGGTGAGACGACGGCGGCGGCCTCCTCTCGGGTAGCGGCGCCGATATCGATCGCCAGCCCCTCGGATTTGAGGGCGGCGTCCCGCTCCGAAGAATCGAGATGATGCCAGACCTTTGCGCCGATTACGCCGGGAACTCCGCCCTCTCCGACCCGGACCCGGCGGCCGTGCAGGACTAGCGGATCAATTCCGATCGGGTGGAATTTCAGCAGGCCGCCGTCGGTGAGATACGAGACGATCAGGCCCACCTCGTCCATATGGGCGAAAAGGACGATCTTTTTACCGGGAGCCTGCCCGGGCTTTACAACGATCAGATTGCCGAGCGGATCGGTTTTCATGGAAAGCTGCGCGCTGCCGCCCTGAAGCTCTCCGGCGATGAATTCACGCACCCGCGCTTCATCCCCCGAGATTCCCCGCAGCTCACAAAGGGAACGGGCCAGCTCTGTCAGATGCTTCATGACAACCCCTCCTCAATGGTTTTGGCAAGCAGGCGGGCGGTTTGTTCGAGATCGCAGAGGGCGGCGATCTCTCCGGCCGTATGCATAAACCGCAGCGGGATTGAGAGAAGTCCGGTGCGGACTCCTCCGCGTGAAACGGCAATGAAATCGGCATCGGTTCCGGTGCGGGAGCCGATGATTTCGGTCTGATAGGGAATTCCATGCTTTTGGGCGGTTTCGGTCAGGCGGCGGGAGAGGGTGCGGTCGAGGATGGGGGCGAAGCCGATCATCGGCCCCTTGCCGATTTCGGCGCAGTCCTCCGGCCGGTCGTCTGGGGTCGAGCCGAACGAAACATCAACGGCAAAGGCAAAATCCGGAGCCAGCGCATAGGCTGCGGTCGCAGCGCCCGCCGAACCGACCTCCTCCTGGCTGACCAGCGCCACCGAAATTTCAGCCGCCGCACTTTCCCGCAGCAGCTTTGCCGCGCCGATGACCGCCGCGCATCCGGCGCGGTCGTCGAGCGAGGCGGCGGCAACCCGATCCCCGAGCAGCGGGGTGAGGGGACCGTCGAGGGTGATGCGGTCGCCGTAGTTGAGCTTTCTGCGCGCCGCCTCCGCGCCCATGCCGATATCGACCACCAGCCGGTCGGCTTTGGGAGGGATGGATTTCCCGTCCGAAAGGTGAGGCGGGGTGGCGAGGATGACCCCGGGCAGCGTTTCCCGGCCCTCGCCGGTCGCATGGACGGTGACCCGCGCCCCTGAAAGGCTTCTCCGGTCGAGGCCGCCGCAGGGGGCGGCTTTGACAAAGCCTTTGTCGGTGATCTGGGTGACCATCATCCCGATCGAGTCCAAGTGTGCGGTGAGCATGACATGGGGCAGCCCTGCGCGCGCGGGCTTCATGCGGCAGAGGACGCTGCCGAGCGGGGTGCGGGTCACCTCGCCCAGCGGGGAAAGGAGGAATTCGGCCGCTTCGGCGGCTCCTCCCTCGTCCCCGGAAACGCCCGGAGCGACGCAGAGAATTTCGAGATCGTTGAGCATCGGTTTCCTTCCTTTATCAGAGGCCGCGGACCAGTTCCTTGAAATGGCGGCCGCGGGCCTCGAAGTTTTCATAGGCGTCGAAGCTGGCGCAGGCGGGGCTGAGAATGACCACGTCCCCCGAACGTGCCGCGGCGTTGGCGGTTCTGACCGCTTCGGCAAGATCGGACGCATGGTCGATCACCAGCCCGCTTTCGGCAAACCCTTTCGCATTCTTCACCGCGGCCTCAATCTGACCGGCGGTCTGCCCGGTAAGGATCAGACGCTTGGCGCGCTCAAGCAGCACCGGGGCAAGCGGATCAAAGGAAAGGTGCTTGTCATAGCCGCCGGCAATGACAATCAAACGCTCGTCAAAGCTGCGCAGCCCCGCCACCGTACGGGTGGGGGAGGTTGCAATCGAATCGTTGTACCAGCGCACGCCGTTTTTGTTGCGGACAAATTCGATGCGGTGCTCCACGCCGGCGAAGCTGCGGCCCACATCGCAGATCTGGGAGGCGGTGGCAGTGCCCCAAACCGCCGAAGCGGCGGCCAAAAAGTTTTCGACGTTATGCAGGCCGGGAAGCTTCAGCTCGCTGCGGTTCATCAGAGAGACGGCGCGCCCGTTTACACTGTGGTAGAGATCGCCCTTCTCATCCATCCAGCCGCCGTTTTCGACCGGATGGCGGCGGGAGAACCAGCGCAGCGTCCCGCGGACGTCGCCTGCGTATGCGGCCGCCCCCTCGCTGTCGGCAGAGAGAATGGCGCGGGAAAATCCGTTCTGATGCAGTACGACATTGCGCTTGGCCGTGACATATTCGGCCATATCGCGGTGGACGTCGAGATGGTTCGGGGAGATATTGGTTACCACCGCCACATCGGGTGAGCAGCGCATCGAAAGCAGCTGGAAGCTCGAAAGCTCAATGACGCAGACATCATTTTCGCTGACGAGATCCAAAGTCGAAAGCAGAGGCTTGCCGATATTGCCGCCCAGATGCACCGTCTTTCCGGCCGCGCGCAGCATATCCGCCATCAGGCTGGCGGTCGTGGTTTTTCCGTCCGAGCCGGTGATGCCGTAGACAGGGCAGGGGCAAAGCTCCATAAAGACCTCCAGCTCGCTGGTAACGGTTTTTCCGCGCCGGCGGGCCTCGGTGAGCTGCGGGGTCAGGTAGGGAAGCCCGGGAGTACGGAAGATGATCTCTCCGTCGAGGTGTTCCAGGTAATCTTCCCCGAGCGCCAAAATGACCCCTGCTTCGCGCAGACGGTCAAGCTGTTCCGGACGGAACTGTTCAGCCTTCCTCCGGTCGTGCAGGGTGACGCTGGCACCTGCCGCGGCAAGACGGAATACCAGTTCCGCATTGCTCACGCCGAAGCCGATGACGTCGATATTTTTTCCTTCGGTCCAGGGGAAAAAGGTTTTGTTGTTAAAATACATGTCGTTACCCTCCCGTGTCTGTCTGAATTTTGACGGCATTTTCAGAATCCTAGGGCAGGAAATTTGCCGGCGAAAGGCGAGGTGCCATGCAGCCGCCGATACAAAATCCACCATCAAAGAAACGTCTTACATTTTATCTATTATAGCGTTTTTTGCGGATAATATCAATCTCTACCCTATGACGACATCTTTTTTACCGGCGCCGCGTATAATAGATCAGGCAGTCTGATCGATGGCCGCGCCGCTTCGCCGGATACGGCCTTTTTTCGGTTGCGGAAACCGGAGAAAGAGAGGAGCCGCCGTCCGGTCATCACATATGCCATATGCCGCGGTATGCGGCGGAGAGTAAGGAGTGTAACGGTATGACAGAATCCCAGCAGAGTGATTCCCCGGTCTATGAGTGCCTGAACGGGTGGTTTGAGGTTGAAGGGGACATCGACGATTTCATTTTTTATGTGGAAAGACCGAACCAGAGTGAAAAGTGAGAGCGGCCGTTCGGTGGCCGCTCTCACGTCTTTCAGGCCCTTCGGCATATCGGATGAAAAAAGGGTACGGCCGCGGCGAACGCCGGTCCGGGATGGATCGACCTGCCGCGGCCGTATTTGTCTGCTTACTGCGGGACGTCGGCGGGCCTTCGAAAGAAGCTGCGGATTTTTTGCTCCAGACGCGCCGCATCGTGGTAGCCGAGCTGGGCCGCGGCGGCGAGGCGGCGCGGATCATGCTCAAAGCGGCCGATGCTCAGGGGCGCTTCGGGTGCGATCACCAGCGCCAGCCCCTTTGATTCGGCGGTGCGAAGATCGTCGAGGGTCCGGTTATAGATCAGGTAACGCCGGTCAAGAAGCTCGATCATGGCGGGATAGCGCCGATACATCGTCCGGTAAACGGGGCGCAGCCCTTCTGGCTTTTTGCGGTAGGCGCGGTCGCGGGTCAGAACCACCACCACCCGGTCGCAGCCGTCGGTGAGGGCTTTGCGAAACGGAATCGGGTCGGAAGTTCCGCCGTCAAGGTAGAGTCCGCCGCGGAACGGCACCATCGGAGAAAAGCAGGGGATCGAGGAGGAGGCGCGCAGCACTGTCGTATCATGGTCAAGCGCCTCCTTGCCGAAATAGACCGGACGGCCCAGCTTCACGTCGGTAACCCCGGTGACAAATTCGCAGGGGGAAGAGAGAAACGTGCCGTAATCAAAGGGGACCAGCTCGTCCGGCACCGTCTCAAACAAAAATTTCATTCCAAAGAGGGAGCGTTCGCTCATCAGGTTCGAGAGGCTGATATACCGCTTGTCGGTCGCGTATTTGGTGTTGATCCGGTAGTTTCGCCCCCGCTGCCGCGCTACAAAGGAAACGCCGTTGCAGGCGCCGGCTGAAACGCCGATGACATAATCAAAGGAGATTTCGGCATTCAGAAAGCGGTCGAGCACCCCAATGGTATACATACCGCGCATCCCGCCGCCCTCGAGGACCAATCCGGTTTTCATGGAAATCACATCCTTATCATTGGAAGTTTATTCTTTTTAGGATACCATTTTTTTGGAGAGAAATCAGATGAATTTTATGAACAGAGGGAAAATGTCATTAAAAGAGTTCTTCCGGCACAAGGATATCCGCACGCGGGATTTTGTCCCAGCAGAATTCTGACAAAAGCTCCTGCAAAGTCACCGGAGCGGGAACCGGCAGCAGGCCCGCGAGGAAGCCGAGCCGTCCGAGCAGCTCTTCCGGGGAAAAGCGGCTGCGCAGGATGCCGCAGTCAAGGTCACGGTCCCGTTTGGAGAGGCGGCGTCCGTCCGGAGCAAGCAGCAGCGGCAGATGGAAAAACCGCGGCGCGGAAAAGCCCAGCAGATGATAGAGGTAGAGCTGCCGGGGCGTTGAATCGAGCAGATCCCCGCCGCGCACAACCTCGGTAACCCCCATGAGCGCGTCATCGACCACCACCGCGAGCTGATAGGCGAACACCCCGTCGGAACGCCGTATGATGAAATCGCCGCAGCTTTTCTCAAGGTTGGCGGCGCAGCTTCCGCGGCAGCCGTCCTCAAAGGAAAAGACTTTGTCCGGAACCCGCAGCCTCCAGGCGGGGGACCGCTGCGCGGCAAGGCGCTCGCGCTCTGGCGCGCTCAGCGAAAGGCAGCGCCGGTTGTAGCGGGGCGTTCCGTCGCTCTGGTGGGGCGCACCGGCGGCATGAAGTTCATCCCGGCTGCAAAAGCAGGGATAAATCAGTTCACGCTCCTGAAGAATCCGGAAAAAATTCTGATAGATTGCACTGCGCTCGCTCTGGCAGTAGGAGGAAAAGCCTCCCACGGGAGAAAGCCCATCACCCGGCCGCGCCGCCTCCTTTTGCACATCGCAGGAGGAACAGGCCCCTGCGGGAGAAAGCCCTCCCTCGTCCCAGTCAAGGCCGAGCCAGAGAAGATCCTCCTCGAGCTGGCGCTCGTATTCCCGGCGGCAGCGGGACGGATCGAGATCCTCGACACGCAGCAGCATCTGCGCATTCTGGCTGCGCGCCGAAAGCCAGGCAATCAGTGCGCAGAACAGGTTCCCGAGGTGCATCCTGCCGCTGGGACTGGGCGCAAATCTCCCGCGCGCTGTTTGTTCCTGCTCCATAACGGCTCCCCCCTTTTGTCCCTTATCTCTATCTTAAAAAGGGGAGAAGGGATTGTCAAGATGCCGGAAAAACGTATAAAGGCGAAAAACATTTTAAAAATTACGGGGAAGCCGTAAACTTTTCAGCGGCAGAACGGAGTAAAAAATTCACCGGTTTTTTGCATACAGGGGTTGGAAAAAGGTTCATTTTGAGAAGAATATTCATAATTTGTACAAACCCGTTTCCGTTTTCGACTGAAAAGCGGAGAAAAACTCTTTGATTTCGTGGAAATTCACTGATTTTCGAGATGAATTTGTGAAAAAATGTTAATTTTAGCGCCTGAAAAGCTCCAAGACTTGAGCTTTTGAAGAAAAGCTGTTATAATAAAAATCCCAAAGAGCTATGCGCAGAAAAATTTTTCCGCATGGCTATGGTTGGGATATGCCAATATCCATCGCATGGGAACCGTTTTTCCGCCGGGGCGGATGAAAGCGGCGGCTTTGTGCGAAGGCAGAGAACGAAAAGGAGATGATGCATTGAGCGAGCAGGAAAGCACGTTGACGTCACACCTGACGGCTGCGCCGATCACGCCCGCCGCGGAATCGCCTTCCCCCAAGAAAAACAGAAAAAAGAATTTAGCCGGCCTGCGGGGGCGGCTTTATCGCTTTTGTGCATTCAATGGCCTTGTGCTGATCCGCCGCGGTCGTTGGATCAGACGCCGGCTGCTGGGGCTGCTTACCCTGTGCATCGGCCTGCTTTCCGCTTTTGGCGAGCGGATTGTGCGTAGCGTCAAAATTTTTGCCGTACGCAATGGAATTTCGCTCGATATGGGCGCCGAACTGTTTGCGAGCCTGCGGAAGGGAAACGCCGAGGCGCGCGGACAGGGTGCCGCCGCATGGCTGAAATTCTGGATCCGGGTGCTTCTGGCGCTGCTGGCGCAGGGGGTGTCCCGTCTGGTTCGGTCTGTAAACTATCTGGCGCCTCTGGCGGCCGCGGCGGTATTTCTTGCTGCAGTGCAGGTCGTCACACATACGCAGTTCGGCCTGCAGGTTGTTTACAACGGGGAAGAGCTCGGCTGCATCGCCGACGAATCGGTCTTCACCAATGCGGAAAAGCAGATGTTGGGGCGTATTGTCTTTGAAGACTATATCAAGCCGGACAATGCGGTTCCGGAGTTCACCATCGCGGCGCTGCGCCGCAAGAACCTGCTTTCCGAGGATGAGCTCACCGATGCGCTGATCCGTGCTTCGGGCAACGAGTTGACCGAAGCGACCGGCCTTTATGTCGAAGACAAGTTCTTCGGCGCGGTGGAGGACCGCACACGTCTTTTAAAGCTTCTGGACAATATCAAGGACCAGTACCGTTCGGAGGAGTATGACCCCACCGAAACGGTTGAGTTTGTCAAGGAAGTGGAGGCACGCGACGGCCTTTATCCGGTCAGCTCGGTCATCTCACTCTCCGAGATGGGCCGCGAGGTGACCCGCGAGGAACAGCAGCAGCGTGTTTACACCGCGGTACAGGGCGACGCGCCGATCATCATCGCGCAGAAAAACGGGATCCCCTATTCCCAGCTGAAAGCCCTCAATCCCGACATCGAGCAGTCCCTGCTGGTCGGACAGGAGGTGCTCGTCTCCAAAGCGGTTCCGGCCCTTGAGGTCAAGGTGGTACGGGAGGTCGTGGAGGAGGTCGAGACAAACTTCAAGATTGAGCAGATTCAGGATACCGACCAGTTCCAGGGATATGTCAAGGTGATGCAGAAGGGCGAAAAGGGCCTGACAAAAGTAACCAGCCGGGTCAGCTATATCGACGGCGTTGAGGTGGACCGCGAGGAGATTGACAGCGAAGTAATTTCCGAGCCGATCACCGAGAAGGTCATCGTGGGCGGCAAGCGGCCGCTTGACAAAATTCCTTCCGGCGGGACGGCGAGCGGGAACTTTATCTGGCCGGCGGCCGGCGGCTATGTCAGCTGCGGCTTCTATGGCTACTGGGGACACACCGGCATGGATATCGCCTGCAATTACGGCACGCCGGTTTATGCCGCGGCATCCGGTACGGTGACCAAGGCGGTCTATAATACGACCGGCTACGGCTATCATATCATTATCAGCCATGGCGGCGGGGTGGAAACCCTCTACGGCCACAACTCCAAGCTGTATGTCAAAGCCGGAGACTGGGTCGAACAGGGACAGTTGATCGCAGCGGTCGGACGTACCGGACGCGCGTCAGGCAATCATGTCCACTTTGAGATCCGGGTTAACGGCAGGTATATGAATCCCGCCAATTATATCGGCACCGTCAGCCCTTACTAGGTGCTGGCAGCGTGACGGCAATGCGAGAAAAATTTACCGTCCTTTCAAGGACGGTAAATTTTTTTATAAAAAGCCGGAAAAACTTTCCCTGTATGGTTGAATTAACAAAAAAGTTTCGCTATAATTGATTTTGTCAATACTTTTTAATTTTTATGTTAGGAGATTGAGAGATGTCGAGCAGAATGCATTGGACAAAGAAGATGGTGGCACTCATTTTCGCGGCGCTGTTTATTCTCAGCCCTGTGACCTCTTTCGCTTCCGCGGGTGGAATCACTGGGGAAGCGAACATCAGTGCGGTTTACGATCCCGCTATCATGAACGGCAGCGGGAAGGTCAATATCGCCACTCATAAGGCGGTCAACGGGGATGTGAAGGGCTGGCTGAGGATTCCCGGTACCAATATCAACTATCCGGTGCTTTACGACAATCGCATCATCGACCAGGGCAACGGCGTCAAGACCCATTATTACATCAATCGTGACCTTTATAAGCAGGTCAGCCGCGACGGCGTTATCTATGCCCCTCCCGGAACCCGCTTCGGCAAATCGACGGAACTTTCCCGCAATACCGTTCTGTTCGGACACAACTGGACCAACTACACCACCGTTCCGGTTGTTGACCGCGACAGCGATGTGATGTTTGCCCAGCTCGCATCCTTCCATTACCTCAACTTTGCCAAGAGCCATCCTTACGTCTACTACTCCACCGAAGATGCTGAGATGACCTGGGTGATCTTTGCAGCGTTCTATACCGATGTCAAATTCAACTACATCACCCCCGATATGGATGATGAGATGTTCGCGGCCGTTGTCAACGGCGCCAAGAGCCGCAGCCGCCACAATTACGATGTCGAGGTGGCATACAGCGACAAGATCCTGACCATGTCTACCTGCACCAGAATGTATGGCCCGAGCGCGAACCAGAGGTTCGTCGTGATGGCCCGCATGATGCGTCCGGGCGAGAGTGTCCAGAACGCCGTCAAGATTGAGGCAAACCCCAACCCTGTGCTCCCGCAGCTCTATTGAGAAGATGCCAGAAGGGCGTCCGGCAAACTGCCGGACGCCCTTCTCTGTTTACAATACAAGCAGCCCCATTTGGTGGGCCGCCCGCAGGAATGCGGCAGGCAAGCCGCTTCACTGCGCCTTGAGGTGCGGCCCTATCGGGCCATTAGGGTACCGGTGCAGGCCACCCGTTATACGGGTGGTCCTGACTTACGCCAGCCGGATGATCTGATCCGCCAGCGCACATGCGGTTTCCTCGCTGTGAGTTGCCAGAAAGACTGTTTTTCCGCGGCTTTGTTCCCGGAGAAGATCCTCCGCCTGCCTGCGGGTCTCTCCGTCGAGACCGGTAAAGGGTTCATCCAGAAAAAGCAGCTCATAGTCCGCGAGCAGTGCCCGTGCGAGAGCAATCCGGCGCTGCATTCCGCCGCTCAGCGTGCGGACGGGACGGCGGAGAAATCCCTTCAGTCCAAGGGAGGCCAGCGCCGCTTCGAGCGTCCGGTCCTCCGCGCGGGGGGCGGACAGCCGCAGATTGGCGCGGACGCTGAGGTTTTCACAGAGCCGGTTTTCCTGAAATACGGCGCTTTTTTTTCTTTCCGCAAAGCCGGAGAGCAACCCGGAATCGGGCAACAGCAACCCCATCATGACCCGCAGCAGGGTGGTTTTTCCGCAGCCGGAGGGCCCCATGATGCAGATGCAGCTTCCGGCCGGAACCGACAGGCAGAAACGGTCGAGGACAGCCGCCTCCCCAAAGCGGACGGTCAGATTTTCGATGGAAAGCGTTTCGATGGGACTCACATCCTTTCAATTGCCCGCATGGCCGAGTCGAGCAGCGCGAGGAAAATCCGTCCGAACAAGAGGCTCATCAGGATAATCACGACGGTCCAGGCGAAAAGTCCGGGGATATCGTAGTAGATTTTCGACTCGTAAAGCCGCTCCCCGATCGAGCCAGCCGGGATACCGATCACCTCGGCGGCGACGCCGGCTTTCCAGCAGAGGCCGAGGGCCAGCCCGCAGCCCGAGCGCAGGAACGGAAGAACCTGTGAGAGATAAATACAGCGCAGACGGCCGAGCCTCCCCACTCCAAACAGATCGGCCATCTCCAGCAGAAGGGGGTCGGTCGCAGAAATGCCGGCGAGCAGATTGGTGTAGATGACTGGCAGCGTCATCAGAAAAGCGATCACCACCGAAAGATTGCGGGAAGGCACCCAGGTCAGCAGCAGAATGGTAAAGGAGGCGACCGGAGAGGCCTTGATCAGCGCCATTGCAGGTGACAGGAATTCCTTCACCGCCCGAAAGCGCGCGCTCAAAGCGGCTGAGGACGCGCCGCACAGAAGCCCCAGCAGAAAACCGGCCGCGATCCGGACAAAGGAAAAAAGAACGGCGGTCCAAAGCTCAGCGGTCACGAGCAGGGCGCAGAACCGCCGAAAAACCACGAGCGGAGCGGGCAGAAGAATCTCCGCATCGAGCCGCAGGCTCAGCATCTGCCAAAGAAGCAGCCAGACCGCGAGAGAAAGCAGCACAGGCGCAGAACGGCGGTAAAATTTTTGCATCGTGCCCCTCCTCTCCGGTCAAATGACAGGGCTATTGTAACACAAAGTCTCGCGGCGGGCAACCTGACGGCCGATTGAAACGGCGCGAACGGAAGGATGTTCAGCGGCGGACGCTCTCCTTGTCGCGGATAGCCGACAGGACGGCGAGCAGCACCGCGCCGCAGAGCCAGACGGAACGGATTCCGAACAGCCCGGTCAGCAGCGCTCCGGCCATGCCGCCTGCGCAGAACAGCCCGATGATCGCAAAATAGCGCAGCGCGCTTTCGAGGGCATGGCGGTCGCGGGAGAACAGATAGCTGCAAAAACTTTCCGCCGCGCTGCGAAGATTTCCGGTGCACATGGTGGTGGCATAAGGGAGGCCATGCATCCGGCGGAAGGTATTAACCTGCAGCGAGCAGATCAGCGAAACAGTGGTGTTGACGAGCGCGTGCGGAACCGAAACGGGGACCAAGCCGATCACCAGTACCAGCGCCGCTTCCAGCAGGAGAATGATCTGCATCCAGTGCAGGCCGCTCTTGTGGGGGAAGACGGCCTTAATCCATTCAGAAATCAAAACTCCCAGAAAAAAGGCACAGATCGGCAGAAGATAATAAGCGGCGGCTTTGGCGTCGCCGCGCGCGGTGGCCAGCGACATCAGAACGATGTTGCCGGTTTGTGCATTTGCAAAAACGCCGCCGCGAGTCAGATAGGTATAGGCGTCAAAAAAGCCGCCCGCAAAGGCCAGCGCAAGGCCGACGGCGAGCTGTTCGTGGCGCGGAATCGCGCTGCCGGAACGCAGAGAAGAGGGCATGGTACCACCTCGCTTTCAGGATTCCCGTTTATTATAGACAACCGTGCGAAAAATGCAAGTCTCTCCTTCTTTTTGCGGCTTCAAAAATTTGCTGGGATATTTGACATTCCTACGGAAAAAATGTAAAATATATAATAATTGTGCTGTTGCATCCGGCAGCCGGCTTATCGCTGAGACTGCGGGGTGTCTGTGCTTGTTTTGACAAACTTTATCAATCGAAATAATCCCCCGCAAACCGGCGGTCGGGTGCTTAAATCTGCTTTTCAAGAGAGATACTAGACAGGAAGAACAATCGAAAGGAGGGCGCGCCTTGGAGAAATTTATCATCAGGGGAAATGCACCCTTACATGGAGAAATCACCGTCAGCGGTGCAAAGAATGCCGCTGTTGCGATTATTCCCGCCACGATTCTGGCAAAAGGCCGCTGTGTGATCGAGAACGTCCCCGATATCAGCGATGTGGCAATCCTGCTCGAAATTTTGGAGCATCTGGGGGCAAAGACCCGCAGGCTCGAACGCAATACCCTCGAGATTGATACCTCTGCCGTTGACTGCAACGAAGTGCCTTACGAATTTGCCCGTGCAATGCGTGCCTCCTACTATTTTCTGGGTGCGCTGCTCGGGCGCTGCTTTGAAGCAAACGTTTCGATGCCGGGCGGCTGCAACTTCGGTGTGCGTCCGATCGATCAGCATCTCAAAGGCTTTACCGCCCTCGGCGCCGAGGTCGTGGTGGACGGCGGCATGATCCGGGCTTCTTCAAACCGGCTGGTGGGAAGCCACATCCACTTTGATGTGGTGAGCGTCGGCGCGACGGTCAACGTGATGATGGCGGCGGTGCGGGCGCATGGCATTACCATTATGGAGAATGTCGCCAAGGAGCCTCATATCGTCGATCTTGCCAACTTTCTCAATTCGATGGGGGCCGACGTCCGGGGCGCGGGCACCGACGTGATCAAGATTCATGGGGTTGACCTGCTGCGCCCAAGCTCCTATTCGATCATCCCTGATCAGATTGAGGCGGGAACCTACATGGCCCTTGCTGCGGCCTGCGGCGGGAACCTTTTGATTAAAAACGTGATTCCCAAGCATCTGGAGTCGATCACCGACAAGCTGGTGGCGGCGGGAGCGGAGGTTACCGAGTATGACGATTCGATCCGTGTGGCCGGAAGCCCGGTCATCAACCGTGTCAACGTCAAAACGATGCCTCATCCGGGATTCCCGACCGACATGCAGCCGCAGATTACAGCGCTGCTCTGCCGCGCAGGCGGAACGAGCATCGTCACCGAGGGAGTCTGGGAAGGCGGACGCTTTAAGTATATCGATGAACTCAAGCGGATGGGCGCCAATATTTCAGTTGACGGCAAGATGGCGGTGATCGAAGGGGTGCCGAAGCTTACCGGGGCTCGGGTGCGCGCCACCGATCTGCGCGCAGGCGCGGCGCTGGTGATTGCGGGGCTTTGCGCCGAAGGGGTTACCGAGATCGAGAATATTGAATTTATCGAGCGCGGATATGAGTGTATTGTAGAAAAGCTGCGCGGAGTCGGCGCTGATATTCAGAAGGTGCTGGTACCGGATGTCGAGGCGGTCCGCCCGGCGCAGTGACATCGAAGCAGGAACCGGAGGTGCTGCAGAATGCAGGGGACTGTGTTCTGCGGCACCCCCTTTTCATTGAGGAGGAATCGGATGGCACGATTTTGTGTGCTGGCAAGCTCGAGCGCCGGCAACAGCACTTACATATCCTGCGGGGAGGGCGCGCTGCTTGTCGATGCGGGAATCAGCTGCCGAAGAATTTCCAGAAGCCTTGCGGATCTGGGGGAGGAGCTCGGCAAAATCGCTGGAATCCTCCTGACCCATGAGCACGCTGATCATGTCAAGGGGCTCAGGATCCTGACAAAAAACACCGGTGCGCCGGTTTATGCCACTGCGCCGGTGCTGCGCTATCTTGAGGAGAACGCACTTGTCGATCCCCGGTCCAAGCTGGTTGAGGTGGGGCCGCGTCCCTTTGCCGCCGCGGGGATAGAGGTGAGCGCCTATGCTACGCCGCATGACAGCGTGGGAAGCGTCGGCTACCGCTTCCTGCTGCCGGGAGGACAGAAAATTGCGGTGGCCACCGATCTGGGACAGGTGACCGGCGAAGTATACGACGGCGTGCGCGGCTGCGATCTTGCGCTGCTCGAGGCAAACTACGACCCCGAGCTTCTGCGGATGGGCCGTTACCCTTACTTTCTCAAACGCAGGATCAGCGGAAATGACGGCCACCTGGCCAACCCAAGCTGTGCGGAATTTGCCTGCGGGCTGCTCGAGAGCGGGACGACCCGGCTGATTCTCGGACATCTTTCGCGGGAGAACAACTGTCCCGCCCTCGCCGAACAGACGGTGGATGACGCTCTGAGACGGGCAGGGGCGCGGCGGGGAATCGACTATGAGCTTTCGGTGGCCCCCTATGATGAACCGGGAAGGCTGGTGCGGCTCTGATGAGGAATATCCAGATCGTCGCGGTGGGCAGGCTCAAGGAGCACTATCTCACCGACGGATGCGCCGAATACTGCAAGCGGCTTTCCGCTTTCGGAAAGGTCAGAATCACCGAGCTGGAGGAGGCCCGGCTTCCCGAGCAGCCTTCCGAGGCGCAGATTCGGGCGGCTCTCGAAGCAGAGGGAGAACGAATCATTGAAAAGGCCGCAGGAAGCTGCCTGATTGCGCTGTGCGTCGAAGGAAAGCTGCTTTCCTCCGAAGAACTGGCCAGAACTCTCGATCAGCTTGAGGTGCGGGGAACCAGCGCATTCACCTTCGTCATCGGGAGCTCCTTCGGGCTTTGCGATGCGGTAAAAAAGGCCGCGGCGCTGCGCCTCTCCTTTTCCCGGATGACCTTCCCGCATCAGCTGATGCGGCTGATGCTCTGCGAACAGCTCTACCGCGCCTGCTCCATTTCAGCGGGCGGGCGCTATCATAAATAGGTCCGCCGGATTTTGGACGACCCGCCAAGGGGGACGGATGCCGCATGCCGAGGCCCCGGTTGTGTGGAAAGTTTCTGATCAAACTTTATTCGGAGAGCAAAGACCCGGCATAGGGCGGACCTTTGCGGAACTTTTAATCAGAAAAATTTTCCGCATATTCGCAAACGCTGTGCACTTTGCAGTTTTTTCGATGCACCTGCGAAGAAGGATGACTTTTGCAGAATTTTAATCAGAAAAATTTTCTGCATATTCGCAAACGCTGTGCACTTTGCAGTTTTTTCGATGCACCAGCAGAGAAGAGCTTTGCAGAATTTTGAGTAAGGGAATTTCCCGCATACCCGCAAACGCTGTGCACTTTGCAGTTTTTTCGATGTACCCTTAGAGAAGGACGACTTTTACGCCAATAAGGAGGATTTTCTCATATGGATCTGATCAAACAGCTCGCGGAGGAACTTTCGCTGCGCCCCACACAGGTCGAGGCGGCGGTCAAGCTGCTCGACGAGGGCAATACGGTGCCGTTTATCGCTCGCTACCGCAAAGAGGCGACCGGCTCGCTCGACGACAACGCACTGCGCGACCTCGAGGACCGATTAAACTACCTGCGAAATCTTGACAAGCGGCGGGGGGAGATCCGTTCCTCCATTGAGGAGCAGGGGGCGCTGACTGGGGAGCTTGACGCCGCGATCGGGGCTGCCGGAACTCTCGCCGCGCTTGAGGACCTCTACATGCCCTATAAGAAAAAGCGGGCGACCCGCGCTTCGAAAGCCAAGGAAAAAGGCCTTGAGCCGCTGGCGCTGCGTTTCCTTGAGCAGACCGGCGCCGCGCTGCCCGAGGCGCTCGCAGCCCCCTTTGTCGATCCCGAGAAGGGGGTTTCCACAGCGGAAGAGGCGATCGCGGGTGCATCGGACATCATCGCGGAGCGGATTTCAGATGATGCGGCGGTGCGTGGGCGGCTGCGCGAATGGCTGCGCCGCACCGGCGTCATCCGCTCGACGAGCGATCAGACCGAGCCGGGCGTCTACTCGATGTATTACGACTTTGCCGAGGCGGTCTGCAAAATTGCAGGGTATCGTGTGCTGGCGCTTGACCGCGGCGAGCGGGAAGACATCCTGAAGGTTTCGGTGGAGTGCGACGACGAAGCGGCGCTGGCCGAAATCGGAAAGCTGGTGCTCAAACGGGGCTTTTCCCCATCGATTCAGATAGTGAAAGCGGCGGCGGCCGACAGCTGGTCGCGGCTGCTCTTTCCCTCGCTGGAGAGGGAGCTGCGTTCCTCTCTCTCGGAGAACGCGGCCGAACAGGCCATCAAGGTTTTTGCTCTGAACCTCAAGCCGCTTCTGATGCAGCCGCCGCTCAAGGGAAAGACGGTGCTCGGACTGGATCCGGCCTACCGCACCGGTTGCAAGATCGCGGTGGTCGATCCCACCGGACGGGTACTCGACACCACTGTGGTTTATCCCACTCCGCCGCAGAAAAAAACCGAGGAGGCGGCACAGAAGCTGCGCGTTCTGATCAAAAAGCACGCCGTCTCGGCCATTGCCATCGGAAACGGTACCGCTTCCAAAGAATCGGAAATCTTTGTGGCCGAGCTGATCAGGACGCTGGATGTCCCGGTTTCCTACATGGTGGTCAGCGAGGCGGGGGCGAGTGTCTACTCCGCCTCCAAGCTTGCGGCAGAGGAATTCCCACAGTATGACGTATCGCTTCGCTCGGCGGTTTCGATCGCCCGGCGCCTTCAGGACCCGCTGGCGGAACTGGTCAAGATCGATCCCAAGGCGATCGGGGTCGGGCAGTACCAGCACGATATGCCGAAAAACCGCCTCGACACCGCCCTGGGCGGCGTGGTCGAGGATTGCGTCAATACGGTGGGGGTTGATGCCAACACCGCTTCCTTTTCGCTGCTTTCCTATGTCGCCGGGATAGGGCCGGCGCTCGCTAAAAACATCGTCGCCTACCGCGAGCAGAACGGGCATTTCACCTCCCGCAAGGCGCTGATGGAGGTGCCGAAGCTCGGAAAAAAGGCGTTTGAGCAGGCCGCCGGCTTCCTGCGGGTGCCGGAAAGCGACAATCCGCTCGATAACACCGCCGTCCACCCCGAGAGCTATGCAGCCTCCAAAAAGCTGCTGGCTCTCTGCGGCTTCAAGTCCGGCGCACTGCGGGAAGGGGGACTTACCCAGCTTCCGGCACGTGTCTCCGAGCTGGGGGAGGAGAAGGTGGCGCAGGAGCTGGAAGTGGGTCTGCCTACTTTGCGCGATATGATCGCGGAGCTGCTCAAACCCGGGCGCGATCCCCGTGATGAGCTGCCGCCTCCCATGCTGCGCAGCGACCTGCTCGAGCTTTCCGATCTTAAGCCGGATATGGTCCTCGACGGAACGGTGCGCAACGTTGTGGATTTCGGCGCGTTTATCGATATCGGGGTGCATCAGGACGGCCTGGTGCATATCTCTCGGCTCTGCGATCGCTTTATCCGTCATCCCAGCGAGGTGGTTCGGGTTGGCGATGTGGTTAAGGTCAGGGTGCTGGAAGTTGATCAGAAGCGCAAGCGTATTTCGCTGACCATGCGCGATCTCTGAAAGCCTGCCGGAATTTTATTGGTAATTTATTGACACAAAGCGTTAAAGTGGTGTAGGATAAAAGGCAAGCGGGCTGCCCCGTGTCCGGGGCAGCCCTTTTGAGCGAACGAGGAGGAAACACCGATGAAGAAGCCTTACTGGAATCCGATGGAGACTGCCCCGCTGCACGAGATACGTGCGATGCAGTCGCTGGGGCTTTCACGCACTGTGAGACGGGTTTATGAGAACGTCCCATTTTATCACAAAAAGTTTGACGAGATGGGAATCCGTCCGGATGACATCCGCAGCGTCGATGATTTGGCTAAGCTGCCATTTACTTATAAGCAGGACCTGCGCGACAACTATCCCTATGGGCTCTTTGCAGCACCGATGGATGAAGTGGTGCGGATTCATGCCTCCTCCGGGACCACCGGGAAACAGACGGTGGTTGGATATACCCAGCACGACCTCGACATGTGGGCGGAGTGCGCCGCCCGCGCCCTGACGGCAGCGGGCGCTGATTCCAGTGATTTTGTGCATGTCTCCTATGGCTATGGGCTGTTTACCGGCGGACTCGGCCTGCATGATGGCGCGGGAAAAATCGGCGCTTCGGTGATTCCGGCCTCTACCGGCAACACCAAACGCCAGCTTCAGATCTTCCGGGACTTTCATTCGACGGTGCTCTGCTGCACCCCCTCTTATGCGCTGTTTCTCGGTGAGGCGCTGCGCGATGCGGGGATTCCGCTTTCTGAAATTTCGCTGAAATACGGCGTGTTCGGTGCTGAGCCATGGACCGAGGAGATGCGCCGCCGCATCGAAGAGCTGCTCGGCATCAAAGCGCATGACATCTACGGCCTTTCGGAGATCATGGGCCCCGGTGTTTCCTACGAATGCGGCGCGCAGAAGGGGATGCACATCAACGAGGACTTTTTCATCGCCGAGATCATTGACCCGGACACCGGCGAGGTGCTTCCCGAAGGCTCAACCGGCGAGCTGGTTTTTACCACCATCGCGAAAGAGGCGCTGCCGCTCATCCGTTACCGCACCCGCGATATCACCTCGCTGACCCGCGAGCCCTGCTCCTGCGGGCGCACCTTTGTGAAGATGAACAAGATCATGGGACGCAGTGACGA
>Ga0129316_1000131_pt1 | contig 55048 bp, 51 predicted proteins | sample Cm1ome_2_FD_94429 | JGI IMG/M metagenome (GOLD analysis project Ga0129316, IMG submission 94429) | Eastern black-and-white colobus group fecal microbial communities from Wisconsin, USA - Cm1022B metagenome | ecosystem: Host-associated > Mammals > Digestive system > Large intestine > Fecal...
AAATTATCTAAAAATAGCTATTTTTTTGTTAAGAAGTTGCAAGGTGATTACAGAAGTTAAGAACATATCAACAACAATATGTTATAATTAATTAAACGGGAGGTTTTTATGGTTGAATTTGAAAATAAAATTATAGAAAGCAAAGACTTTTATACATTTGCAGAATTATTATTATCGCTAAAAGACTATTTTTCTGAAGGTCAAAATATTCTTAAGGATATGCAAAAATTGATTGATGTTTCTTCTAAATTTCCACATAGAGAAAGAATTTGGATAGAACAAAAAACGGCTGCAAATATAGATTTTAAAGAATTTATAGAATATAAGGAAGAATCTTATGAAGGAAAACTTCACATAGATATAACAAAAAAGTATTCTCCAATGCAGGCAATAAGAGAATTGCAAGGCGTATATAGGGATGATACATTATCATACTATTTTGATAATGCAAAATTTGTGTTGGATTATACAGGTGATAATTTTGTATTTAAAAATATATCTGAATGTAATTCAAAAATAGCATTCAAACCCGAATTAAGAATTAAAGATGTTACAGAGTTTAATAGATTATATCAAAGACTTGTTAATGAGGGGTATTTGACTTACCCACATATTTATTATTTCTATGATCAAGATATAATTACAACAACTTTAACTATTTCAATAAATAAAATTGATTTAGAACAATATAATCCTCTAGAATGCATTGATAAAGATAAAAGTTTAATTGTATGCTATAGTGTGGCGGATGATTCATTGTTTGTTAAAGACACTAGAGAAAATCCTGTACTTACAATAGAACAATTAATTAATTTACCCGTTGATAAAAGAAATATATATAAAGGATATATCCCTATTATTGAAAGAAATTTGAATAAAACAGATAATCCTCTTAAACTAATTGAAGAACATACGACAAATGGAAAGATAAAATCTAAAGTATATACTAAAACATTAACTAAAAATAATAGTTCAAAATAAGACTAGATAATTCTAGTCTTTTTTATGATATAATGTATTCAGTTAGGAGTTGATCCAAATGAATGAAAATAAAACTAAAAAAAATTGGTTGATATTGATTTAGTCTAGCCATTCATGAAACTCCTATAAAATAAGGAAAAATTCAAAAACATATCTTGCATGTTTTATATAAAAATATGTTAAGATAGATAAAAATTAGTAAAAATGCCTATCTTTAGTTAAAAATATGGTAGGAATTAGTAAGGTGATTACACCTTTTAACCCTTAGAAAAAATGAGGTGATTATAATGAGATTAGCAACAAAAAATGATATTAATAGTCTTTCATTAATTAGAGTAAAAGAACAAAAAGAAGATTGGAATGAAGAATTTGAAGATAAATATGATTTAGTTAATATAACAAAACTATATTTAAAAAAACATTTGAATAACGATTTTTTTGCTTTTGTAGAAGAAATAGATGGTAATATAATAGCAACCTGTTGCTTACAGATTATAGAATATTTACCTCAATGTAATGATAATGGTAAACAAGGCTTTGTTTGTAATGTTTATACAAATAAAGAATATCGTAATAAAGGAATTCAAACAGCTTTGTTAAAAGAAGTAATAAAATTTGCTGTAGATAACAATTTATGTGAATTAAATCTATCAACATCTAGTGATACTGCTATATCATTATATAAAAAATGTGGTTTTAAATCTGATGATTGGGCTATGAAAAAAGAAATGAATAATAACAAAACTATATAAAAACTGAGGTAGAATATGAGATATCATGATATGAAACAAGCAGTTAAATTATTAGATAAAGAATGGAATCTTGGTAAAAGAGAAGCTGGTGTTACTAGTGATGTATGTGCTTGGATATATTTAATGGAACTTTTAAAAGAAACCGAGCAATTTGTTTACTATCGTGAAAATGGCAAACTACTTGGTTTTGCTGGATATTCAAAGTATGGTTCTAATAAGTATCAATTTAAAAAGAAAATTTATACTTTTATTAAAAATCAATTATATAAGAGCAGGAATATTAAAGATTTGGATGCATTACTTGAATATGAAAATAATTATGATTATATGACTGAAGATATGAAAAAAGACTTTGATGGTGAGGTATCAATATTAATAATTGACTCAAAAATAAGAGGTAAAGGTATAGGTAAAATGCTATTATCTAATTTGTTTGAATTAGCAAAAGAGGATAATGTAAGTAATATTTCAATATGTACTGATGACTCATGTAATTATCATATTTATGATTCACTAGGATGCGAAAGAGTATATGAAGGGATTGTCGAATACAAAGAATTTGGCAAAGTAGTTCCTGTTTCAAAGGAACGAGTATATGTATATAGAAAGAAATTAAATTAAAGAAGTTGATCCAAATGAATGAAAATAAAACTAATATAAACAAGACCAATAAGAATGAGGTGATAAAATGAGTGATTTATCTAAAGTAATTTTAGGAACTGGTAATTATTATGATGTAAAAAGTGGTAATACTGTATCTGTTACAGGTGATGGTGGTAATGCTTGGGGATATTTTGGACCAGCATATAAAAAACTAGCTCCTAAACTAGTTACTTATACACCTTATGCTGAAAAGTTAGAAGAATTAGAAAAATTGAAAGAGGATGTTTCTAAATTAAAAGAGTATGTTGAGTTTAGGAAACAAATAGAAGATGAATATATTAGGAGTTATTATGATATAAGATTAAAAGATTTAGATGTTAAAGAATTACTTTATATATTAAATGAGAAATTTGGTAATGATATAATATTGTTATGTCATGAACCAATTGATGAATTTTGCCATAGAAGAATAATTGCGGATTACATAGAACTTGAAACAGGAATATATATTCCAGAAGTAAGTGTTGATGAACAAGGTAATGTTAAAAAACTTGTTCCAATAAGATATAAAAATAGATTAAAAGAAGTAATGAATAAGTAGTTGATCAAAATGAATGAAAATAAAACTGATATAAATAGGTATTTTGAAATATGATAATTATATACTATGCATAGAATTATGTGTTATAATTATATCAATGGAGGGTTTATGAATAATTATTTAAGAGATGAGATAAATAGCAATAATAGAAGGCAATATGCAAATAAAAAATATAGAGATGAAGATAAAAGTGTTTATACTTCAGATGAAGATAGTGCCCTTGATTCAGCTATTAAACTTATATCAATAGTATTAGCAGTTGGTATAGGTAGTTGGGGTATTACAAAATGTGTAGATAATAGAAGAGAGAATCCCACTAGAAGTAGAACTACTATTGAAGAAATAGATAATAATTATGTTGGAACCGCAGTAATAACTGCAGATGGGAATGCTACTATAGTTGATTTAGAATCATATTCTAAATCAGAAGATAATAATGAAATGATTTTAACAACTATAGATGGAGAACAAATAACAGTTGATACTAATTCAGTTGTAGTTCTTAGCGGAGAAAATTCACATGATTTAGCATTTGATTTGGCAGAAAATATGATAGATGAAAATGGTGAAATAACTGAATTAGGTAAAAACTCTAGTTTTGTTAAAAAATTAACATTATAATAATTTTTTATAAAAATGTGTCATAATGATTATAGAAATTAACTATGTATGGGTTCTAAACGAGTATTACGTGCGTACCATTTAGAAATTAATCGAACTTAGTAGTTCGATTTTTTTATTTATGTTATAATTTAATAAAGAGGTGTATCTATGAGAAGAAAAAATATATTACTTATATTAGCGTTATTAATTATAATGGGAACTATTTCATATTTTGGATATCAAAAAATATATAAAGAACCAAATACAATATCTAATCCAGTACTTGTTAAAAGAGTAAAGATGTATGATAAAGTACAAGGAAAATGGGTTAATAGTTCTACTTTAGAATATGAATATGAAAATAGTTATCCTAAGACTAAAAAATTATATGAATATGATGAAAAAACTCCACATATAACTACATATAATTATACTTTTAAAAAAGGTAAACCAGTTAAAATGGAATCTAAAGATTCTAATAATAATACATTAACAGTTAATTATGAAAATGGTGTTGTTATAGATGATATAAGTATTAATGAAGATGGTTCAAGTACTAAACAAAGAATATTCCAATATGGTAATTCTGATAATTATTTTACATTTGTATTTCATAAAACTGTAAGTGAAGATATAAGTGGTAATAATTACCCAACATATCATGCAGAAGAAACAGATTCAGTTTCAGTTACTACTAAAAATGGTTTTTTAAATAAGACTATTAATACAGGATTATTCGCAAATTATGATGAAGGTACTCCTGATGAATGGACTAGATTTAATGGAACTTATACTGTGGACTATGATGAAACTGGTATAGTAAAAAATACATCAGTAAAAAGTTTACAAGGATATTCAGGAGATGTATTTAAAACTAAATTAACTAAAGAAAATGGAAAAGTAGCAGAAGTAATTAAATATCAATATAATGATCAAACTAATAAATGGAATGAAATCAGAAAAATTGAAATAGAATATTCTGATATTAAAATTGATAAATATAGATATGCATCTATGATTAATGCATTTATTATGGAAGAAGAAAATACATATTATATTTACAGTTGGTATTAAACTAATCTAAAAAGATTAGTTTTTTTATATAATTTTATGTATAATAATAATGGAAGGTAAATAATATGACTAAGAAAATATTAAATATATTAATGATTATATTTGGAATTATATGTGTATGTGGAATAGTATATTCTTTATATAATATTTTTAATTGGAAAAAAGATGTAGATAGTAATAAAAAACTTAAAATAGATATAGAAAAAAAGATTAAATTCGATGAAGATGATAATAAACTTAAAATAGATTTTAATGCTTTAAAAGCTCAAAATCCTGATACTGTTGGATATATTAAGGTAAACGGAACTGATATAGATTATGTTGTTGTTAAAACAGGTGATAATGATTATTATTTAAATCATGATTTTAATAAAAATTATAATAGTGCAGGTTGGATATTTGCAGATTATCGTAATAAATTTGATACTTCTGATAATAATATAGTTATTTATGGACATAATATGAGAGATGGTAGTATGTTTGGGACTTTAAAAAATATATTAAAATCAGACTGGCAAAATGATATAAATAATAGAGAAATAGTATTAGTAACAGAACTTGGCCAATATAGATATCAAGTATTTTCAGTATACTCAAGAAGTGCTGAAGAATATTATATAAATACTGATTTTAATACTACTGAAGAATATATTAGTTTTATAAATGAAATGAAATATAGAAGTTTTTATGACTTTGGTGTAGAAGTAAATGAATTTGATAAAATATTAACTTTATCTAGTTGTATAGGGTATGGTTCTGATAGAGTAGTATTACATGCTAAATTAATAAATGATGCGGCTGAATAATATAATATATTTTGTTAATAATTTGAGTACAAAAAATATAATAAAAAAAGATGAAAAAGCATGCTGAAAAAGCATGTTTTTCGTTGATTAAATGTTAATTTTTTTATATAATGGGTATAGTAATAATAGGGAGTGATGTTAGCATGAGTAAATGCAGAAGTGTATTGCTTTTTTTATTTTTGTTAATAATAAGTACTTTTAGTATTAATAGTGTTAACGCTGATACTAATAAAATAGATGTAACAGATATATCTGTAAAAGAAAAGAGTGGAACAATCACAGTGGTTAATCCTGTTTTTGTGTCTAATGAAATAAGAAGTAATATAACATTTAATCAAAAAGATGATTTTGTTACGTTCGAATTAACTTTAAAAAATAATTCTGATGAAAAATATAAAGTAGTATCTTTAGAAGATAATAATACAAATAATAATATTACTCTTGAATATACTCATGATGATAACTATATATCAAAAGATGAAACAACTAAAGTTACAATAAAAATTAAATATACAAATCAATTAGTTAATGTTGATACAATATCCCTAAATAATTTAACTATTAAAATTAATTTAGTTAGTGAAGATGGTGGAAGTAGTGATATTATTATTAATCCAGTTACTGGAGATCATTTAATCCATTATTTAGTTTTATTAATTATTTCTTTAACAGGTTTAGTTTTTGCTATAACTAAAAAGAAATTTAAAGGATTCAAAGTAGGAAGTATATTATTAGTTTTAGGATTAGTAATGGCTCCATTTGTTGTATTCGCATATGAAACATATGATGTATCAATTAAATTTACTGATATAGATATTAAAGGTAAATTTGAAACTTATAATATAACAATTGATTCTAAAGATGGTAGTGAACCAATAGTAAAACAAATAACATATGGTAATAAGCTAGGTGATTTACCAAGTGATCCAAGTAAAGAAGGATATACATTTAGTAAATGGGTAGATCAAAATGGTAATACAGTAACATCTGAAACAATAATTAAAGGGCCAATTGAAGTAAGTGCTAAATATGATGCTATAGATTATGAAATTAGTTATGATTTAAAGGGTGGTAGTTTACCACAAGGTAAAACTAATCCGACAAGTTATAATATTGAATCTAATAATATTACTTTAAAAAATCCTGAAAAAACAGGATATACATTCACAGGATGGACAGGGACAGGTTTAGATGGAATAACTCCAAATGTTACTATTCCAACTGGTTCAATGGGAGCAAGAAGTTATACAGCTAATTATTCAGCTAGTACATCAACAGCATATAAAGTAATTCATAAATATCAAAATTATGATTTAACAACATATACTGATTTTGTTCAAAATTTAACAGGAACAACAGATGAACCTATTACACCAGATTTTAGACCACAAACAGGATTTAATAATCCAGAAAGTAAAACAACTACAACAATAGCTGCTGATGGTTCTACAGAAGTTGTATATATTTATTCAAGAACAAGTTTCTCATTTGAAATAACAGATAGAACATATATAGACGAAGCAGTAACAACACAAAATGATAATTATTTATATGAAACACCAATTAGAGTAAAAGCATTAGAACGTGCAGGATATGATTTTGAATGGTCTGATGGTGATTCAAATTATGACAGAACATTTGATTTAACTGAATCAATTTCATTAACACCAGTGTATACAGCAAAAACAAATACACCATACATAGTAAATCACTATAAAGCTAAATTAACTAGTGGATATGAACTTGCAGATACACAAGAATTAGCAGGAACAACAGATACTCCTATAACACCAGCAAATAATGAATATACTGGATTTATTAAACCAGGAACTCAAACAACAACAATCAATGGTGATGGAAGCACAGTAGTCGATTATTACTATGAAAGAGAAGAATATGCATTTACTATAGCAGATAGAACATATATAGATGAAACAGTATCTACTCCTAATGATAATTATCCATATGAAACACAAGTAACATTAAAAGCATTAGATAGAGAAGGATATACATTCAAATGGTCTGATAATAATACAGATAATCCAAGAACAATAACAATTACAAATAATGTATCATTAACACCAGTATATACAGCAAATACAAATACACCATATATAGTTAAACATTATAAAGCAAAATTAACAGGTGGATATGAACTTGCATATACAGATGAATTAACAGGAACAACAGATGCATCTATAACACCAGCAAGAAAAGAATACACTGGATTTATTAAACCTGCTTCAATAACAACAACTATTAAAGGTAATGGAAGCACAGTAGTTGAATACTATTATGAAAGAACTTCAATTTTATTTGAAATAACAGATAGAACGTACATAGATGAAACAGTAACAGCACCAAATGATAGCTATCCATATGAAACTTCAATTAGAATAAAAGCATTAGAACGTGCTGGATATAATTTTGAATGGTCTGATGGAGATACAAATTATGATAGAACATTTGATTTAACTGAAGCTACTTCATTAACACCAGAGTATGCAGCAAAAACAAATACACCATATATAGTTAAACATTATAAAGCTAATTTAAATGAAGGATATACTTTAGCAGATACAGATGAATTAACAGGAACAACAGATGCTCCTATAACACCAGAAAGAAAAGAATACACTGGATTTATTAAACCTGCTGCAATAACAACAACTATTAAAGGTGATGGAAGCACAGTAGTTGAATACTATTATGGAAGAGTATCATTTAGTTTAACTGTTAATGATTCTGAGTATATTCAAGAAGGAGATTTATCTGATAATTATCCGTATGAAACACAAGTTACATTAACTGCTATAGATAGAACTCATTATACATTTACTAAATGGAGTAATAATGAAACTAATAATCCAATAACATTAACTATTACTGAAGATATTACAATTGCTCCAGTATATACAAAAAACCAATATACAATTACATATAATGCTAATGGTGGAACTATAGAAGGGTCTAATATTACTGTAATAGATGGCGGTGATTCACTTGGTTCATTACCAACAGTAACTCCACCAACAGGAAAAGTATTAGAAGGATGGTATAACGAATCTGATATTAAGATAGATGAAAATTATGTACCAACAAAAACAGAACAAATAACAGCTCGTTATGAAAACCCAGCTGCAACTTCTTATACAGTTTCATTTAATACATATGGTGGAACTAGTGTAAGCGATATAGTAGTTCCTATAGGAGATTCAATTAGTGCATTACCAACTACTGCAAAAGAAAATAATATTTTCCTAGGATGGTTTGAAAGTACTACTTCTGATACTCCAGTAACTGTACCATATACACCAACAAGCGATATAACATTAATTGCTAAATGGGATAAAATGATTTGTAAGAAAGCAACATCATTACATACTGAAACATGTAATTCTGTTTCAAATAAAGGATGCCTAGCTAATGGATATAGTGTTGGAGATACTATAACTTATGGTAATATAGTTTCATCTGATACATTTACTAGTGGAGATGCACTAGATTGTGATGTTGATGGAACTGGTTATAATCAAAGATTCTATTATTTAAGAACAAATGAAGATAAAGCAGTGTTAATTAGTAATAAAAATCATATAAATTATACTCCAGAAGAGGGTTTAGATCCTCAAGATGAAAATGGAATCTATTCTTGGGCATTTGATCAATTACCAACAACAAGTGAATGGAGTGAATTACCAATATTATTTGATGGTAGACCAACTAGATTAATTACGGTACCTGATTTATTTGCGATGACTGGTACTAGTTCACCATCTGATTTATCTGATAATTGGTCTTTAGGTAATTATGAATTCTTATTTGAAAACAGTAATTATTCTGGAGTACATGAAAGATCAACTCAATGGGTTGAAGAATATAATAGTAAGAGATATAGATATCGTAATGATTCTGGAAACTTAGTAGCTGTAGAATCTGGTAAAGAAAATACAAGTAAAAATCCAGTTAGACCTGTTATAGAAGTACCTTTAAGATTAATTGAAGATGCATATATTGTTAGATTTGATTCTAATGAAGGAGAAACACCAACTCAATATGCATATGTTAAAAAGGGTTCATCAATTGGAACTCTTCCAACTGCTACAAAAACAGGTAAGGAATTTGGAGGATGGTATACTTCATTAGAATTTACTACTAAAATAAATGAAAATACTGTTCCTAATTCTTATGCAACATATTATGCTAAATGGTTAGATAATGTAACAAATGCAGCATTAGAATATGATTCATTTATATTAGAAATTGGTGAAGAAGATGATATAGTAATTACTAATTTATCAGATATCGAACCAGTAATATTTGAATCAACTGATGAAGATATAGTTACAGTAGATGAAAATGGACATTTAGTTGGAGTTGGTGATGGACATACTTTAGTTACAATTACAGGTACATTATCAGGTGCCTTTATAACAGTTGATGTTACAGTATCAGAAGAAATAACTGATTTCACAGTAACATTTGATTCAATGGGTGGAACTGATGTAGATAGTATGACTGTTCCTAAAAATACAGCTTTAGGATCACTTCCAAGCCCAGACCCAACAAAAGCAGATAATGATTTTGCTGGATGGTTTACAAATACTGATTATAATGTGCCAGTAACAGTTGATACAATAATAAAGAGTAATGTTATATTCTATGCTAAGTGGATTCCAAGTGATGCAGTGGCAGAAATAGATGGAAATTACTATAGTACTCTTCAAGCAGCTATTGATGATGCACCAACAACAAAGACAACTATAAAATTAATAAAAAATGTCGCAGTTACTTCACCAATTGATATGGTTAATAAGAATACAACCAAAGATATTGTATTAGATTTAAATGGATATACTCTTTCTACTGCTAGTGGGGCTGCAAATAAGACTAATGTCATTAAAACTAAAACAAAACTAGAAGTTAAAAACGGAACTATATCTTCAGCAAAAAATGACGCTTTAATTGATGTTGAAGGTTCTAATTCATATCTTGTATTAAGAGAAAATATTGAATTAATTTCAACAGGAGGAAGAGCATGTGTTTATAATACCGGAGGTAATGTTTTAATTGAAGGTAATGTAACATTAACTTCGAATGCTGAATGGACTTCAAGTATGAAACGTGGTACTGTTCAAACATTAACAAACGGAACAACAGTAATAAAGGGTGGAACAATTATTAATAATCGTGCTTCATCTTCATATGCTGTAGCGATTGAACTTGGTACAGTTACTATAGGTGCTAAAGATGGCCTATATGATACAGAAAATCTTATTATACAAGGAGAAACTAGTGGTATATACGCAATTGTTAACTTCTCATTATATGATGGTTTAGTTAAAGGTAAAACATCGGCAGTTAATGATGAAAGTAAGATTATAGATACAGAAGATAACATGGATAAAGTTGATGATGAAGTTGATGGATACAAGAGATTATATTATCAAGGTAATCCAAGCACATTTATAATAACATTAAACTCTAATGGTGGTACAGGAGCTCCTGATTTCATATCTGTTGATGAAGGAGATTCTGTATCAGAATCAGACATAACTGAACCTACAAAGGGAGTATATACTTTTGATGGATGGTATTATGATGCTGAACTTCAAAATCCAGTAACATTCCCATTCACACCAAGTGCTAATATGCCTTTATATGCTGGATGGAGTTATACTCCAGATCCAATGCCAGTTAGTTTCAATATGACTAATGATGTTATGACAAATTATTTTAATAATATAAATACTTGGAAGACACAATATGAAGTAACTGGTACTAAAGCTGCTAAAGACTTACCAGATGGTAGTTCTTATAATGAAGTAGTAGATTCTTCTGAATTTGAAGCAACTATGAAAGCTAATTTTGATGCATATAATTGCTCTGCTTGTGGAACTTCTGCAAGTCAAAACAGTTGTAGTAGTCCTCTAGCAGGTGATTATTGTGAAAGACCAAAAGGATATAATACAGGTTTATCTGAAAATATTAATGTATATGAATATGATACAACAAATGATACATCTACTTTAGTAACATATACAACATCTACTAATGGTATTATATATAATATGATTCCAGGTAAAACATATAAATGGGAATCAACATCTGATAATAATATTTATGGTTTTGTAGAAGTTAGCGCAGTTTCAGGAAGAAGAACTATTTATAGTAATGTTAGAAATGTTCGTGATTTAGGTGGTATGGAAGTTAGTTTTACTAGAGGAAATACTACTAAAACAGGTACTATAAAATATGGTAAATTATATAGAGGTGCTCAATTAACTGGAGGACAAAGTGATGTTAATAGCTTAACTAAGTTAGGAATAACTAGGGAAGTAGATTTACGTAGTGATGATGAACAATCTCCATCACCAGTAAGATTAACTAAATATGATAAATGTGATGTTAATTGTTCGCCACTTAATTCTTCTGATGATATAATCATTAAAAATTATATTATTTATCCTGAAAAATATTCGGATAATTATGCTAATTTAAGAGATGCTATGAAATATGTTATGCAATCTGTTGTAGATGGAGATAATATTTATTTCCACTGTACAATTGGTACAGATAGAACTGGAACAATCGCATATTTTTTAGAGGGATTACTTGGTGTATCTGAAGAAGATAGAATAGAGGATTATGAATTAACATATTTCTATGGATTATTAAATAGAACACGTTTTCATGATGAATTATCAGGTTCATCTATTAAACCTAGATTCTTATCTATGAATAAAACATATGATACTAATGAAAAAATATATAATTTCTATATGTATGGATTAACAGATGAACAAATTGCTGAAGAAAATGTTCTAATTGAACAATTTAGAGATGCAATGATAGATTATAATAATTAAAAACTCTAAGATAGCTTAGAGTTTTTTTGTGGTATAATTATTAAGGAGGATTTTTTTATGATAGAAATTAAAAATGTAACAAAAAAATACGGAAATAAAAAAGCTGTTGATGATGTTTCATTTACTGTAAATGATGGAGATATATTCGCATTTATAGGTCATAATGGGGCAGGTAAAACAACATTAATAAAATCAATTGTAGGTATACATGGTTTTGATGAAGGAGATATTATAATTAATGGTATGTCTATGAAAGATAAACCAGTAGAATGTAAAAAAATAATGGCATATGTTCCAGATAATCCAGAAACATATGAACATATGAAAGCAATAGATTATATTAATTTTATATGTGATATGTATGATGTTGATACTGAAACAAGAGAAAAGAATATTACTAAGTATTCTAAAATGTTTGGTATGGAAGATAAACTAAATGATACTATTGATAGTTATTCTCATGGTATGAAACAAAAAATAGTATTAATATCAGCTTTAGCTCATGATCCTAAAATATTAATTATGGATGAACCATTTGTAGGATTAGACCCAAAAGCAGTATTTGATATAAAGGAAATATTAAATGAAATGGTTAAAGAAAAGAAAATAGTATTTTATTCAACACACATCTTAGATGTAGCCGAAAAATTATGTTCAAGAGTAGCTATTATTAAACAAGGTAAATTAGTAAAAAGTGGTAGTATGAAAGAAATTAAAGGAGATAAATCTTTAGAAAATGTATTTATGGAATTAGAGGGTTAATATGAAAAAATTAATTTCACTAATAAGAGCAACTATGTCTAGTGATATGAATATGTTTAAGGTAAATCAAAAAAAGAATAATAAAAAGCAAAGTAAAGCTTTACCTATATTCTTAGCACTACTTATAATGTTTACTATGTGGGGATATGGAAATATGTTATTTGAAATATTATCTCCACAAAAAATAGAAACTATAGTATTATCTCTATCTGTTTTCTTAACATCACTACTTACAATTTATGAAGGAATATATAAAAGTGGTCAAATAATGTTTAATTGTAAAGATGATGATTTATTATTATCTTTACCAATTAAAAGAAGTACAGTTTTATTCCTTAGAATATTTAAATTCTATATATTTGAATTTGCTTTTAATTCATTATTCTTTGTTCCACTAGCTCTATCTTATATAGGTTGGGCTGAAAAAATAGATTATACATTCTTTTTATCTACTATAGTTATGGCTATATTTTTACCAGTAATACCTATAGTAATATCATGTATAATAGGAGCATTTATATCTGGAGTAGCAAGTAGATTTAAATATAAAAAGTTATTTCAAACAATAATAACTTTAATTATTTTATCAGTTATTATGTTTGTATCATTTAATATACAAACTGCTATTAATTATTTAGCTAGTCATGCTGATAAAATAAATGATATTATAACTAAAATATATTATCCAGCAGGTTTATATTCTAAATTAGTAACTAATTTTAATTATATAGATTTACTTATATTTATCTTAATTAATATAGTATTATTTGTATTAACTATACTTATATTAAGTAAATTCTATTTTAGTATTAATACTAGATTAAAAAGTGTTACTTCAAATAAAAAAATACATGTTGGTAATTTAAAAATTAAATCTAGAAATAAGATTAAATCATTAATAGTTAAAGAAGTTAAAACATTCTTTAATATACCAGTATTTATTGTTAATGCAGGTTTTGGATTATTCTTATATATAATAGCATCAGTATTAATAGCTATTAAATTTGATAGTATATTACCATTAATAGAAAAAAGTAATTTTGGGGAATTGGGATTAAATTTATTTTTAGGAAATAAAACAATATTAATAATGATATTAATAGTTGCAACTTCTTATTTAACATCTATTACAAATTCTGTTATTAGTTTAGAAGGTAGAAATATTAATATATTAAAATCATTACCATTAAAAACTAAAGATATTTTAATGTCTAAAATATATGCAGCTTTATTAATAACAACACCACCTTTATTAATAGGTGATTTGATATTAATAATTAAATTTAAAATAGGTATAATAGATTCATTATTATTCATATTATTATCTATATTAATACCATTAGTATCTCATTTTATTGGATTAATTATTAATTTAAAATATCCTAAATTAGATGCTGAAAACAGCGCAGAAATAGTAAAACAAAGTACATCATCTTTTGTTGCTGTTATGATTGGTATGGGATTAATACCTATAAATGCAGGTTTATTAGTTTATTTAAGTGCTAAATTAAATCCAACAATTACACTAGTTATTTTTACTGCTATATATATTATTGTTGATTTAATTTTATATACTATTATTTCTAAAGGTAGTAGTAAAAGATTTGATGATTTATCAATATAAAAGTAATTCATATGAATTACTTTTTTTATGTTATAATGATTATAGGGTGATAATATGTTTGATAAAGATACTAAAAAAGATAATCAAAAATTTGGTTTATTCTCATTCATGATGTATAATTCTAAGAAAGATGAAGACGATAATGATGAATTAACAGATTTACAAAAAGAAGAAATAAAAAAAGGTAATTATGATCCTTGGGATTTCGAAGAAGAAGATAGAGATGATGATAGTTACTATAGTGAAGATGATGATTAGGAGGAAAATATGTTAAAGGATAATAAGTTATTAATAGGTAAAAATGATAAAGAAGAAAGTATTCTATTATTAAGTAAAGCTAATAGACATGGTCTTATTACTGGTGCTTCTGGTACTGGTAAAACAGTAACATCTAAAGTAATGGCTGAAAGTTTTTCTGATGCTGGTGTACCAGTATTTATGGCTGATGTAAAAGGAGATTTATCTGGTACTGCAGTTGAAGGGGAATTAAATGATAATATTAAAAGTAGAATAGATAATTTAAAATTAGATGGTTTTGATGTAAAGAAATTTCCAGTTAGATTTTGGGATGTTTATAGAAAAAATGGTCATCCAATTAGATTTAAAGTATCTGATGTAGGGCCAAATATTCTTTCTATTATGCTTGGGCTTTCTGAAGCACAAGAAGGTGTATTAAATATTGTATTTAAAGTAGCTGAAACTGAATCTTTGGATTTAGATGATTTAACTGATTTGAAGGAAGCATTAAACTATGTAGGTGAAAATAGAGCAGATTATACTATTAAATATGGTAATGTAACTACACAAAGTGTAGGTGTAATACTAAGAAGTTTAGGTGTATTAGAAAATCAAGGTTTAGATAAATTCTTTGGTGAACCAGAACTTGATATTAATGATTTTATTAAATTAGATACTGATGGTAGAGGATTTATAAATATATTAGATGCTGTTGAATTATATAAAAATCCAGATTTATATTCAGCAGTTATGTTATGCTTATTAACTAAATTATATGATACTATGCCTGAAGTAGGGGATGTAGATATTCCTAAGGTAGTATTCTTCTTTGATGAAGCATATTTCTTATTTAGAGAAATGCCATCTTATAGATTAAAACAAATAGAAAAAATAGTTAGATTAGTTAGATCTAAAGGAATAGGTTTATACTTTATCACACATTATACAACTGATATACCTGGAACTATATTAGAACAATTAGGTAATAGAGTTCAACATAACTTAAGAGCATATACTCCAGCAGAACAAAAAATAGTAAAAGCTGCGGCAGATTCATTTAGAACTAATAAAGAATTTAATACATATGATACTATTTTAGAACTTGGAACTGGTGAAGCTGTAGTAAGTTTCCAAAATGAAAAGGGTGAACCTGAAATAGCTAAAAGAGTAATGATTTTACCACCTCAAAGTAAAATAGGTGTAATTGAATCTGATTTTAGAACTAGAATTATTGAAAATAGTCCTTTCGCATATAAATATAATAACGATATAAATGATGAATCAGCATCAGAAATTATATCTAAGCAAAGAGAAGAAGCTAAAGCAAAAAAAGATGAAGAACAAAGATTAAAAGAAGAAGCTAAAGCAAAAAAAGAACAAGAAAAACTAGATGAAAAGGCTAGAAAAGAAAAAGAAAAAGCTGAGAGACAAAAAGCAAAGGAAAAGAAAAATAATCCTGTGTATAAATTCTTCAAATGGATAGTTGATAGAATAAAATATAGATTATTTGGTAAGGCATTTAATAAAGTTTGGAAAACTATTGTTAAAAAATAAAAAAAGAACAAATTAATTTGTTCTTTTTAATTTTAATTGATGTGCAATAGAATTTTCTGTTAGATTATCATCTACACATTTAACTATATCAGTATCATTTTTTATTCGCATAGCAAATATACCATTTAAATCATTTATAAGATCATGTTCACCACAGTCTTTATAATTTTTTAAGATATTATTAACTGCGTAGTTATAAATATAATTTAATGCGATAGATTTATTCCATGTTTCTAATTCTTTTTTATAATAAACCATATGTTTATAATAATAATCTAAATCCACTACAACAGGTCCTCTACTATTAAATAATAGGTTTGCTCCGTTTGGATCATTCATTCTTATACCTTTATCAGAAAAGTCTTTAGCTAATTTTTGTAAATCTGCTAAATAACATAATAATATAGCCTTATCTTCATTTAATAAATCTATTTTTTTATCACGTACTTTTTCCATAGTATAAGCATCAATATCATGACGTAAATTTGAATCCGAATAATAATCATATAGTTTTACTACACTTGGATTTTTAATTTCTTTAATAGATTCAAATGTTCTTGGGTTAAAAACATCATCACCAATTATTTTTTTACCAACTTCATTTGTAGTAAATACTTTTAATAATGTACCATTACCATCTTCATAAAATAAAGATTTATGTTTTCTTCTTCCTGTTTGCATATCACTTTTACGATTTCCAGCAACCAAACTATCTCTAAATTTACTTAATTCTAATTCAATACCATTTTTATCATATAAGGCCATAAATATCCCCCTTTTTGAAAACGTGATTATATTACTATATTTATACAAATATGTCAAATGCATAAAACATAATTTTTTTTATTATTTTTTACTAAAATACTACAAAAAAGTACTAATAAATGATATAATTAAGATGGAATGATAGGTGATAATAATGGCAAAGAGAAAAAGACGTGCACAAAAAGAATTTAAATTTCCTATAGAGATAGAAGGAATACTATTAATTGTAATAGGAATAATAGGTTTCTTAGGATTTAAAGCTAATATATTAGGAACAATTTTTAAAGGTTTTGCAATGTTCCTAATGGGTAGTTTTGATTTTATATTCTTAGGTTTAATAATCATAATAGGTGGCTATATGCTTATTAAAAGAGAAAGACCTAAATATTTAAGCGCAAAGTTCTTTGGGATGTCATTATTTATAATAGGAATATTATCATTAGCACATTTAAATTATTTAGGAGACAATACTAGTTTAAGTGCTACTATGAAAGAAACTATAGATGAATTTACTAAATGTATAAATGCAAGTACTAATTTCTCAGGTGGTGGAATAATAGGAGCATTCTTTGTTTCATTATTTGATATATTACTTGGTCATGCTGGAAGTTTAATTGTTATCGCTGTTATTATGTTAATTGGATTAATTTTATTTACAAACTTCTCAATTGTTGATTTACTTGGTGAAGTTAAAGATAAAATTAAAAATAAAAATGATTCTTCTGAAGAAGATGATGAAGACGATGACGAAGAAGATGAAGAAAGTAATCCTAAGATTGGAGATCATAGAGTAGCTATTTCATCAATAGATGAATTAACTAATCCTGCTAAAGAAGAAGAATATAATCAAGCTGTTAAAGAAAATTTAATGAATACTCCAAACAATACTAGATTATATGAAAATTATCAATTACCTGGTATAGATAAATTAGATAAGAGTAAACCTAAAAAGAATACAAAAGAAACAGAAGAAGAAATTAAAAAGAATATTACATTACTTGAAAATGTATTAAGAGATTTTGAAGTAATAGCTAAAGTTAGAGAAGTTCATGTTGGACCAACAGTTACACAATATGAATTAGAATTAAAATCTGGAACTAAGATGAGTAAAATTACAAGTTTACATAGTGAAATTGCTTTAGCACTTGCTGCTAAGGATGTAAGAATTGAAGCTCCTATTCCAGGAAAGGGTACTGTAGGAGTAGAAATACCAAATAAGATTAACTCTTCAGTATCATTAAGAGAAATAATTACATCTTTACCAAAAGATAAGATGGATAATAAATTAACTGTTGCTTTAGGTAAGAATATAATGGGTCTTCCAAAATATTGTGAAATTAATAAAACTCCACACTTACTTATCGCTGGTGCCACTGGTTCAGGTAAATCTGTATGTATTAATACTATAGTAGGTTCAATACTTATGAGAGCTAAACCAGATGAGGTTAAATTAATGATGATAGATCCAAAGAAAGTTGAACTTGGAATCTATAATGGTATTCCACATTTATTATGTCCAGTTGTAGTTGATCCTAAAAAGGCAAGTGCAGCTCTTCAAAAAGTGGTAAGAGAAATGGAAAGCAGATATGAATTATTTAGTGATACTAAAACAAAGAATATAGAATCATATAATGCATATCTTAAAAAGAAAAATGAAAACTTATCAGATGATGATAAGACACCATTACTTCCATATTGGGTAGTAATAATAGACGAACTTGCCGATTTAATGCTTGTTTGTTCTAAAGAAGTTGAAGATTCAATTATGAGAATTACACAGATGGCTAGAGCTGCTGGTATACATTTAATAGTAGCTACTCAAAGACCATCAACAAACGTTATTACAGGTGTTATTAAAGCAAACATTCCATCAAGAATTTCGTTTGCAGTTTCAAGCTTTGTTGATTCAAGAACAATTCTTGATATGTCTGGAGCAGAAAAATTATTGGGAAAAGGTGATATGCTTTACTTACCAATGGGTGAAAGTATTCCTGAAAGAATTCAAGGAGCATATGTATCTGAAGAAGAAATTAGTAAACTAGTAGATTTCTGTGTTAATCAACAAAAAGCTGTTTATGATCCTAGATTTACTGAAGAAGATAATTCAGGTTCTAATTATGTTAGTGATAAAGATGATGTATCAGGAGATGATCCTTTATATAATGATGCATTAGAATTTGTTGTTTCCACAGGAAAAGCAAGTGCATCACTATTACAAAGAAAATTTAAAATTGGATATAATAGAGCAGCTCGTCTAATAGATGAACTTGAGGATAGAGGTATAGTTGGACCACAACAAGGTTCTAAACCAAGAGAAGTTTTATATAAAGTAGAAAACGAAGAATAAAAGAATAAAGAATAAAAAAGGAGGGATAATATGAACGAATTTGATGATATTCCATTTGAAGAAACCAAAACAGAATCTTCAGATTCTTTTGATAGTCTACCGTTTATAGAAGAACCTCCTAAAAAGCCAAAAATAGAAGTACCTACTATGGTGGATGAAAATAATATCATAGTGGTAGATGAAAGAGTTAAGAATATACCTAAATCAGAAAGTAAATTAGAAGAACCAACAGTTGATGAAAACGGTATATTAATAGTAGATCCTAGATTAAAAGATATTAAACCAAAGAATGCTAAGATATCATTTAAAAAACCAACTATATTATTACCAGTAATCGCATTCTTATTTGTATCAATACTTGGAATGTATCTATTTATAGTTAATAGTAAAGCAGATACAACTAATTTGATTAGAATAGAAGAAAACGATAAGTTTGGTTATATAGATACTGAAGGTACAATTATTACTAGATGTAAATATATATATGGAACAGAATATTATAAAGGACATGCAGTTGTTAAAAATGATAATAATTTATATGGTGTATTAAATGGAAGAGGAGCTGTTGAAAGACAGTTTGGAGAATTCTATTATATAGGATTATATGGTGATAGATACATAGCTAGTAAATATACTAAATCAGGTCTTAAACAAGCATTACTTGATAGTAGTTTAGATGAAGTAACATCATTTAAATATGATAGTATTAGTTATGCTAAAGATAATTTATATTTATTTACTAGAGATGAAACTATGGGTATATTAAATGGTAGTGGTAAAGAAATATACACATTTGAAGTAGAAGAAATAGATGATAAAAATATAGATATAGAAATATCTAAAGTAGATGAGAAATCAGATACATATGCAGTTATAAAAGTAAATGATTCTTCTGCTATTATAAATACTTCTACAGGTGAAGTCGTATATGGTTATTCACTAGAAGATATTAATGTATTAAAAAATAATGTATTCTATATTAGAAGTGAAAATGAAACTGATAATAGTACTTATATTGTTATTAAAAATAATAAGATTAAATTAAAAACTGATAAATTTGTAAGAGTTAGAGTAGATGATATATCTTCTGATATAGCAATAGGTATAGATAATGAATCTAATATTAATTATATTAATTTAAATGATGGTAAAGTAATTAATACTAGTGATACTAATGATTATTATTATGGAGATGGATTAGTACTAGAAAAGACACATGATTTTAATGAAGATAAAGATGTTTACAATATTATATCTTCTCTTAAAAAAGAAGGTTCATTCTCAGTATATGATCCAGTAACAGGTGCATTTAGTAATGATTTATTAAAAGTTAGAGTTAATGACAATAAGTATAATTATATGAATAAAAAAGGTAATTTAATAAATGATAATCAATATGATTATGCATCTGATTTTAATAGTATGGTTATGCGATAGTATCAAATAATAATATATATGGTATACTAAATGAAAAAGGTAAAGAAGTAGTTAATTTAAGTTATAACAGTATTGAATTTTTAGATGATTCAGTATTTAAATTAATGAAAAATAATTATTCAAAAGATTTATTTGTATATCAAGATGAAAACAAAAATTATGGATTAATAGATAGTAATAATAAAATAGTTGTTAAAGCTATATATAGTGAAATAGATTATGTATCAGATAAGAATCCTATAATTAAATTTGTATATGATTCAGATACATTACTATATAATTTAGCAACAAATAAAGAATTACCAATTAAAATAGATACAGATGAAATTATTATAAAAGATAATTATATAATAGTAGGAAAAACATATTATAACTATTCTGGAAAGATAATTTATTCAGTAAAGTAGGGAGGTATTTATGAATAAAAAGAAAGTATTAGTTTATGGATTCATGGTTGGAGTATTTGCATTAGCATTATTTATGTTATTTAAGAGTAATGTTCCTAGTTTTAAAGGTTTAAGTGCATCTGTTTCCCCAGAAGAAGAAAAAAATATTATTATGGAAGCTGCTAAAAAATATATTAATGATAATATTACTGATTATGATGGAAATTCAGAAATTAAGATTAAGGATTTAATTGATAATAACTATCTTGTAGGTGATGAAATTAATATAGTAACAAATGATTTATATGATGTAGATACAAGAATATTCTTTAAAGTAGCAAATAACTCTATTAAAGATATTTATATGAAGAGCGAAATGTTTAGAAAACTATTTAAGTGTGATGATGTTTGCTATTTAGAAGAAGATAGATATATTTACCATGAAAATAAATTATATAAAATCTTAAAAGTAGATTCTAATGGTAATACTTATATTGTAAATACTGATACAGAAAATGTTAGCATCAATAATATTAAGAATATAGTTAATAATAAGTATACTAATTCTAATAAAGGTTTAGTTGAAAGTATTGGTTTATTAAGTAAGACTGATATAGAAAGTACTAAATTATTAGAAATTGAAAATAATACTTTTGTTGAAGCTAGTGTAGGTTATAAAGTATTTGATATAGCAAGAAATGAAATAGTAGATGCTAATGAAAATACTAATGCTGATATCATATTAGTAGTTAAATTAAAAGATACTATTAATTATGAAATTGGTGATGGTACTAAATTTAATCCATATGTTGTAAGCGAATAATTTTATTCGCTTTTTCTTTTCTTTATTATCTTTTTATATTATAATTAATTGTAGGAGGGTTTAGTATGAAAGGAATAATATTAGCGGGTGGATCTGGAACTAGATTATACCCAATTACAAAAGGTATTAGTAAACAATTAATGCCTATATATGATAAACCAATAATTTATTATCCAATATCTACTTTAATGGAAGCAGGTATTAGAGATATACTTATAATTACAACTGAAAAGGATCAACCTGATTTTAAGGAACTATTAGGTGACGGCAAACAATTTGGTGTTAATTTTAGTTATGCAATTCAAAAAGCACCAAATGGACTTGCAGAAGCATTTTTAATAGGTGAAGAATTTATCGGAGATGAAGCATGTGCTATGGCACTTGGAGATAATATTTATTTTGGAGATGGATTTGCAGAAACATTAAGAGGAGCTAGAAAGAAAGCTAAAGAAGGATATGCTTCTATATTTGGTTTCCATGTTAATGATCCAACTAGATTTGGTATTATGGAAATTGATGAAGAAGGTAAAGTATTATCTGTTGAAGAAAAACCATCAGAACCAAAATCAGAATATGCTATCACAGGTTTATATTTTTACCCAAAAGGTGTATCTGAATATGCTAAAAAAGTTAAACCATCAGATAGAAATGAACTTGAAATAACTACTTTAAATGATATGTATTTAAAAGAGGATAAATTAAATGGAATATTATTAGGATCAGGATTTACTTGGTTTGATACAGGTACAAATGATTCAATGGTAGAAGCTACTAATCTAATTAGAGGAGTACAAAAAAATCAAGATAGAGTTATATGTGCTCCAGAAGCAGTAGGTTTCTGTAATGGATGGCTTACTAGAAATGAATTATTAGAATCAGCTAATGAAATGAAAAAGAATGATTATGGTAAATATTTAAATAAGGTAGCTAATGGGCCAAGAAAGTTAATATTAAAATAGGAGGGTTTATGGAATTTTTTGATACAGTTTTAAGAGATTGTTATGTAATTCAACCAGATAAATTTGGTGATGATAGAGGATATTTTTCACCTGAATATATAGAAGAAGAATTAGCGAAAAAAGGATTTAAAGGTATTAGACAAGTTAGTGAGTCTAAATCTAAAAAAGGCGTAGTAAGAGGATTACATTATCAATATGACCCATACTCACAAGCAAAAATAGTTAGAGTAACTAATGGCGCTGTTATAGATGTAGCAGTAGATATAAGAGAAGGTTCATCTACTTTTGGACAAGCTATTGGAGTATTATTAACAGGAGATAATAATAAACAATTATTAGTACCAAGAGGATTTGCTCATGGTTTTGTATCTTTAGAAGATAATACTAAATTTGAATATTATGTTGATAATAAATATATGCCTACTGAAGAAGGTGGAATTCTTTGGAATGATAAAGATTTAAATATTCCATGGGATAAATGGTTTAAAGAATATGGAATTACTAACCCAGAATTATCTAAGAAAGATATAGATAGACAAACATTTGAAGACTATAAAAATGAAAGGGATATAACTAAAAAATACATTTTAAGGAGATAACATGAAATATATAGTAACAGGAAGTAATGGAGCACTAGGAACAGATTTAGTAAAAGAATTAGAAAAAAGAAATCAAGATGTTTTAAAAGGAACAAGAGATAATATAAATATTGAAAATAGAGAATTAGTATTTAAAACAATAACAGAATATAAGCCAGATGTTATTATCCATCCAGCCGCATATACTCAGGTAGATATGTGTGAAAATATGGAAGATTATGCTATGAAAATTAATGGTTATGGTACTAAAAATATAGTAGATGCTGCTAAAGAAGTAGGAGCAAAAGTAATATATACATCAACTGATTATGTGTTTGATGGTACTAAACCTATAAATGAAATATATCATGTTGATGATAAAACTAATCCATTAAGTGTTTATGGAAAATCAAAACTATTAGGAGAAAAAATTACTAGAGAATATGATAAACATTTTATAGTTAGAACATCATGGGTATATGGAAAGACTGGTAATAACTTCGTTAAAACTATGCTTAGATTAAGTGAAACTCATGATGAAGTTAATGTAGTGGATGATCAAATAGGTTCTCCTACTTATACAGTTGATTTAGCAAAGTTATTAGTAGATATGTCTTTAACAGATAAATATGGAACATATAATGCTACTAATAAAGGGTATATTTCGTGGGCGACATTCGCAGAAGAAATATTTGGTGTCTTTGAAAAAAATACAAAAGTAAATAGAATATCGACTGAAGAATATTTAAGTAAACAAACTAAGACAATCGCACCAAGACCATTAAATTCACAATTATCTACATCTGAATTAACAGAAAATGGTTTTGAATGTTTACCATTTTATTTAGAAGCTTTAGTTAGATATAAAAATGAATTAGAACCAATTAAAAAAGAAAATTCTAATCCAAAAAAATTAATATTAAAATAAAATTCAATTAATAATTGAATTTTTTTTATTTTTATGGGGGAATTTCTATTTTTTTCGAGTATATAATCTTTAGGGGGTTATATGAAGAAAAAGATAATAATACTTTTACCAATAATTATTTTACTAAGTATACCTATGTTTTTATTAAATAATGATACTAAAGATTTAAGTAAAACTAAGAAGGTGAAATCTACTGTTAAAAATAAATCTTATAAATCTAAAGATAATATGGATGAACTTTTAAAAGAAAATATTAAAGAAGAAATAAAAGAAAATATTATTATAGAAAATGTAGTAGAAGATAAACCAAAGTTTAGTTATAATACTAAAAATTATGATAATATATCATATTTATTAAAGGAAGATATAGTAGAAGAAATAGAATATAATTATGTATATGATACTAATAAAAAAATAATAGATATATCTTCTTGGCAAGGGAATATAGATTTTGAAAAAGTTAAAGAAGAAGTAGATGGAGTAATTGTTAGAATAGGTTATGGTACAACATTACTTGATAGTCCAGTGCTAGATACTAAATTTATAGAATATGTTTTAGAACTTGAAAGATTAGATTTACTTTATGGAGTATATTTTTATGGTTATGCACAAAATATATTCGCAAGTAATTTAGAAGTTAAATTTGTAAATAGTGTTTTAGAAAGTTTAAATATATCTAAAGATATTTATATTTTCTATGACGCAGAAATAGATACATTTGATAATGTAGTTTATACAAGAAATATATATGAACCAGTTATTAATAATTTTATTACAGTATTAAATGGGCTTGGATATACTAATGTAGGATTATATAGTAATTATTATATGCTTACAAATGGACCACTTAATTTTGATCATTATTATCCTGTATGGGTCGCTGAATATAATGATGAATGCCATTATGAATATGAATATGTAGGATGGCAATATACTAGTAAAGGACATATAAATGGTATAGAAGGTAATGTAGATGTAAATATTTTTACCAATTGATGTAAAGTATGTTAAAATAATATTTATTAATTTTTAGAGGTTATTTATAATAATATTGTGGTGATAGTATGAAGAAGAATAAAATAGTTAGAAAAACTAGATTTAGTAAAATTTTAACTACATATAGAATAGTAGTAGTAGTTTTAATTACTTTATTATTAATGGGTGTAGTTTTATATATAAAGAAAGAACCAGTTAATGTACAAAAGATAGTTAAAAATGAAATAGTTAATCCAAATATACTTATGCTTGGTGATTCTATCACAGAAATGTATGACTTAAATGAATTCTATGGAGAAGATAAATTAATTGTTAATAGTGGAATATCTGGTAATAGAGCAGATGGTATATTAAATGATTTAAAACAAAGAGCATATATATATAATCCTAGTAAAGTATTTTTACTTATTGGTATAAATGATATATTATGGGATGAAGCTAGCGAAGACTATGTTTATGATAAAACAATAGAAATAGTTGAACATGTTAAAGAAAAATTACCTAATACACAAATATATATAGAATCAATTTATCCTATAAATTCTGAAATGAATAATCACTTTAATCCAGTAGATATTGATAGAGTTAAAAGTACTGTAGTAAAAGTAAATGAAAAATTAAAAGATTATTCAAAAGATAATCCAGATATAAAATATATAGATTTATACAGTGAATTATTGAATGAAAATGAAGAATTAAATATGGCTTATTCAGATGATGGTCTTCATCCAAATGAAGAAGGTTATAAAATAATAACAGATATATTAAAGAAATACATGTAGTATTTCTTTTTTTTTAATAAAAATATGCTATAATTATTTATAGTTATAGGAGTAGTAAAGATGATAAAATTAGTAAAAAAAATATTTTCATATCAACCAATTAGATTTTTATTTGTTGGTGGTCTTAATACATTAGTAGGTTATGGAGTATATGCATTACTTATTTATATGGGTGTTAATTATTTACTAGCGAATACTATATCTACTATTATAGGTGTAGCTCATAGTTATTTATGGAATAGATTTTTTACATTTAAATCTAAAAATAAAGCTATTAAAGAAATTACTAAATTTGTATCAGTATATGTAGTTAGTTATTTAATTGGTATGTGCACATTATTTATATTTAAAGATAAACTTAATATAAGTGCTTATCTAGCAGGTTTAATTAATCTTGTTATAACAACATTAATTAGTTATTTTGGACACAAATATTATAGTTTTAAAAAAGAAGATAATGATAAAACTATAGATAAAAGATTAATCATAGAAACATTAGTAATAGTATTAGCATCATTTTTATTACTATTAACATTTAAAAATAATATGGAATTTTGTGATGAATGCGATAATATGCTTGGAGGTATGACTATCGCAAGAGGAGGTCATATATATGGTGAATTTCCATCACAACATACACCATTAATGTATTACATAATGTCAGTATTCTCATTTATAGGAATTAAAGGTGTAGTAGGTTTAAGAATAGCTTTTTATGGATTACTATCATTAATATTTGGATTTATATATTATAGATATAGTAAACATGTAGGCAAATTACCAATTATATTATATGTATTATTAGGTATATTAAATTATGCTAATTATATGTTATCTTATTCTATTACTTCAGAACAATTACAATCTCAAGCATTAGTAATTATATTTTTAGAATTACTGCTATTTATTAAAAATAAGAAATTATTAAAACATAGTGAATTAATAATCTGTTTATCAATATTTGCATCAGTATGGGTTGCAGTAGTATCTGTTATACCATGTTTATTTGCAATATTAATATTTTTAATATTTGATATTAAATATTATTATGAAGATAATAAAACTATAAAGAAGTATTTAAAACATTTCTTTATAGATTATAAGAAAATATTAATATATGGTTTCTTACCATTTATAATTGCTTTATTAATAATATTTATCACAGGTAATTTTTCTAATTTCATGTATCAAGCTTATTATTTAAATACTGAAGTATATTCTAAATATACTGGTTATACATCTAATATATTTAACACTATAATTACTACTTTTATAAATTATTTTAAATTTATTATTAATGAAGGTAGAACTATATCAAATTATCATTTTGCGATTATTAATGTATCTATATTATTATTTAATTTAATAGCGTTAGTGATTAATTTTAGAAAAAATAAATTAGCTTCAATATTATTATTTATATTTGTTGTAGTTTGTGGAAATAGAGCATTTGTTGGATTTCATGGATTACCATTTATGATGGTTACATTTATTAATTTTACACTTGCGATTTATACAATAAAAAATAAAAAGATATTATGGGCAATAATAATACTAGTATTATCTTTATTCTCTGTTAAATTTATTAGAAATGTATTTAGACATAATGTTATAAGTGAAAATAATTATGATCTAACAATGAAATTAACTAAAGATAATAATTATGTTTATTTTGATAATATGGATACCTGTGGATATGTTAATACTGGTTTATTACCAGCAAGTAAATTTACAACGTTAGTTCCATGGTTCCAAGAAAAATATGAAAAAGATGTTATTAAAGAATTAAAAAAGAATAAGCCTAATGTAATATATTTTGAACCTAATGATGATGTATGGGGTCATGAATATGGTGATTTTTCTAAAAAATTATACAACTATATAAAAGAGAATTATATTTATTTTTCATCACATCATTTCTGGGTTTTAAAAACATATGAAAAAGAAGCAGAAAAAATATCAAAAGAAAAAATACCAGAATATACAAATACTTTATATAAAACTACTGATATTATTCCAATAAAAGATAATGCTTTAGAAGAAGTATTTATCGCAAATACTGATCATTTAAAAACTATTGAAATAGGAATAATATATTATGCAAGAGTAAATGATTCTATTATTAAGATAAGTATTCTTGATAAAGATAATAATGAATTATATAGTGAAGAAATGAATACAAAAAATATAAATGAAAATATCTTATTAAAGAAAGATGTAAATTTAGATATTAATAAGAATGAAGAATACAAACTTAAAATAGAACCAATAAAGACAGATGAGAATAACTATATAGGGGTTAATGTTAAACTATCTAATGATACTGATGATTATCTACTTATTAGTGGAGAAAAGCAAGAAAACGATTTAGAATATAGTTTATATTATGAATAGGAGATTTTATGAAGAAGAAAATTAGTATAATGATTCCAACATATAATGAAGAAGAAAATGTAACTCCATTATATGAAGCAATTAAGAATGTGTTTAAAAAAGATTTACCAAATTATGATTATGAAATAGTATTCATAGATAATAAATCAAAAGATTTAACTAGAGTTAAATTAAGAAAAATATGTGAAAAAGATAAAAATGTTAAAGCAATATTTAATGCACATAATTTTGGTCAATTCAATAGTCCATATTATGGACTACTTCAAACTAGTGGAGATTGTACAATATCAATGTGTGCAGATTTCCAAGATCCTGTAGATATGCTTCCAAAGTTTGTAAAAGCATGGGAAGAAGGATATAAGATAGTAATTGGTATAAAGAGTAAGAGTAAAGAAAATAAATTAATGAGATTATTTAGATCAATTTATTATAAACTAATTAAGAAATTTTCTGAAGTAGAACAAATAGAACACTTTACTGGATTTGGTTTATATGATAAAGATTTTATACAAGTACTTAGAGATTTAAAAGATCCAGAACCATATATGAGAGGTATAGTAGCTGAACTTGGTTATGAAAGAAAAGAATTAGAATATGTTCAAGAAAAAAGATTACATGGTAAATCAAGTAATAACTTTATGAAATTATATGATGCTGCTATGGTAGGTATAACTTCATATACTAAAGTAGAAATACATTTAGCTTCTATATTTGGATTTATTATTGCAGCATTATCTTTTGTAGTAGCGATAGTATATCTAATATTAAAACTATGTTATTGGGATAGTTTTAATGCTGGTATTGCTCCTTTATTAATAGGTATATTCTTCTTTGGAGGAGTACAAATATTCTTACTAGGATTTATAGGTGAATATATTGCTATTATGAATCAAAGAATAATGAATAGACCACTAGTAGTAGAAGAAGAAAGAATTAATTTTGATAAATAAAAGAGAAATTTTGAAAAATTTCTCTTTTTATTATATAATTAAGATAGGTGATTAAAATGGCTAGAAGAAAGAAAAAATCTGCTTTATTCAATATAATACTAATAGTATTATTAATAGTATTAGGTTTTATTGCTTTTAAAGCATATGATGCTTATAGAACAAATAAAAATGATGAATTTATAAAAGAAGAAAAAGAAAAAGTAAAAGAATCCGAAAAAAAGAAAGAAGATACTAAAAAAGAAGAAAAGAAAGAAGAGTCTAATAATACTCAAAAACCATCTAGTGATGAAAAAACTGAAAACCAAAACGAAGTATCTAGAAAAGGTGGAGTAGTTAACCTTGAAATAAAGGGTGATGATGAAATCACAATTAAAAAAGGTAGTACTTTTAATGATCCTGGATTTACTGCAACTTATGAAGATGGATCTGATGCATCTAGTGAAGTAAGAGTAGAAGGTGAAGTAGATACAAATACTAAAGGTACTTATACTATTTCTTATTCAGCTGGGAATAATATAATATTAAGAAGAGTTATTGTAGAATAAAGGAGGGGTTATATGAAGAAAAAAATATTATTTTTCTTATTAATGCTTTTAATACTTCCTATTATGAAAGTAAGTGCAGCAACTGTTTCTTACTCATCACATGTGGCTTTCTTAGGATGGCAAGACTATGTTTCTGAAGATGAATTATCTGGAACAGAAGGACAAAGTTTAAGATTAGAAGCAATTAAAATTAAACTTAGTGATTTAGAATATTCTGGTGATATAGAATATTCTACTCACGTAGCATTTGTAGGATGGCAAGATTATGTTTCTATGGATAAACTTTCTGGAACAGAAGGACAAAGTTTACAATTAGAAGCAATTAAAATTAGATTAACAGGAGAACTAGCTAATCATTATGATGTATGCTATAAAACACATGTAGCTTTTGTAGGATGGCAAGATTATGTATGTAATGATGAACTTGCTGGTACAACAGGTCAAAGTTTAAGATTAGAGGCTATAAAGATTAAATTAGTTAAAAAAGATGAAGTAGTTCCTGATCCAGAACCAACACCTGATCCAACACCAAGTAATGTTAGTATAAAATATTCATCATCAGTACAAGATGAAGGTTTTCAAGATTATGTTAGTGAAGGTATTAGTGGAACAACTGGTAAATCTAAATATATTGATAGATTAAAAGTTCAATTAGTTAATAATACATTAGATGGAGATATATTATATCAAACATATAATTCTAATGATGGTTGGAGTGATTATGTTAATAATGATAATATATCTGGTAAAGAAAATAAAGCTATAGAGGCAGTTAAAATTAAATTAACAGGAGAACTAGCTTATCAATATGATATTTATTATAGAACTCATGTAGCATTTATAGGTTGGATGGGATGGGCTAAAAATGATAATCCATCTGGTACAACAAATCTATATAGAAATGTAGAAGCAATAGAAATAAAATTGTTAGAAAAAAATAGTTCTGATATTGATACATCAGGGCAATCATTTATTGAAGGCAATACAAGTATATCTTATACATCACATGTTCCTTATGTAGGATGGCAAGATTATGTAACTGAAGGAATAAGTGGTACTGTAGGACAAGGATTAAGAGTAGAGGCAGTTAAAATTAAATTAGATTCTCAAATCAGTGGAACTATAAAATATCAAACTTATATTGCAAGAAGAGGTTGGAGTGAAGAAAGTACTAGTGATAATATTTCAGGGACTTCTGGATTATCAAGACCAATTGAAGCAATTAAGATTAAGTTAGATGGAGATATTGCTAATTATTATGATGTTTATTATAGAACTCATAATTCATATGTAGGATGGCTTTCATGGGCTAAAAATGATGAAGTATCTGGTTCACTTAATTCAAATACTCAAGTAGAAGCACTTGAAATTAAATTAGTTAGAAAAACTGATAAATTTGAAGAAGATACTACTACACCAAGTGTATCTGGTCATTGGGCTAGTGATTGGAAGAGTTATTATGATTATTTTGGTAATAAGGTTACTGGTTTCAGATTAATTGATGGAGTTAAATATTTCTTCAATGTTGAAGGTACTTTATATGGAAGTAATGTTATGAAAGTAGTAGATGTTTCATCTTGGCAACAATATATCAATTGGGATTTAATAAAAATGGCTGATGATGTTGATGGAGCAATAATAAGAGTAGGTTGGGGAACAACTTATGCTGATGAATGTGGACTTGATTCTCAATTTGATTATAATATTCAAAATTTACAAAGATTAGGTATTCCATATGATGTTTATATTTATGGATATGCTGAATATGAAAGTTCTGCTATTAAAGAAGCTGAGTTTGTATTACAAAATTTAAGAAAATATAATGTACCTAAAGATACTTATATTTGGTATGATGCTGAACTTGATATTCCATTTAATACATATAGAACAGTAATACCTATATTTGTTAATTATATGAAAGCAAATGGATATAATAATGTTGGTGTTTATTCTTCAGTAGTTAGATTAGATACAGCTTGGGGTAATTTAAATGATCCAACTATTAGATCATATCCAATTTGGGTAGCACAATATTATAGAAAAAATCAATATGACGGTGAATATAAAATATGGCAATTCCAATCAGATGGTCTTGTTGATGGTATTAATGGTTATGTTGATGTTAATATGTATAAAAAATAAATCGAAAGATTTATTTTTTTTATGTGTTTTTCTTTTATATATAACAAATAAATGTTATAATTAATATTGTAGTGAGGTTATGAATATGAAACAAAATGATGAATATGCAATTAGAGTTAAAGATTTGTATAAAGACTTTAAATTAAACTCTGATAAAGCTAGAACATTAAAAGAAAGAATATTATTTTCAAAAAGAAATAAACAAGAAAGAATTCAAATACTTAAAAATATAAACTTAGATATTAAAAAAGGAGAAACAGTAGCATTAATAGGTGTTAATGGTAGTGGTAAATCTACATTATTAAAATTAATGACTAAGATTATTTATCCAACTAAAGGTAGTATTAAAATAAATGGTAAATTAACATCATTACTTGAATTAGGTGCTGGTTTCCATCCTGATTTTTCTGGTAGAGAAAATATTTATTTTAATGCATCTATATTTGGTCTTACTAAACAAGAAATAGATAGAAGATTAAAAACTATTATTGATTTCTCTGAGTTAGGTGAATTTATAGATAGTCCAGTTAGAACTTATTCTTCTGGTATGTATATGAGACTTGCTTTCTCAGTAGCAATTAATGTTGATGCAGATATTTTATTAATAGATGAAATACTTGCAGTAGGTGATCAACATTTCCAAGATAAGTGTTTTGCTAAATTACATGAATTAAAAGAAAATGAAAACAAAACAATAGTAATTGTTTCACATGATTTAAAACAAGTTAAAAACTTATGCGATAGAGCAATTTGGATTAGAGAAGGAAAAGTTGAAATGGACGGTAATCCAAAAGAAGTTATTGATAAATACTTAGAGATTTGTGGGTGATTAAGATGAGTGTATTTAAAGAATTATATCAATATAGAGAATTAGTTAAAACTAATGTACATAAAGAAATTAGGGGTAAATATAAAGGATCTATTTTAGGTGTATTATGGTCATTTTTAAATCCATTATTAATGGTTGTTGTATACGCTATAGTATTCCCATATTTAATGAGAATGACTCAAGATAATTATCTAGTATTCTTAATTACTGGAGTTATTCCTTGGGTATTCTTTACTTCTGTAGTAACAAGCGGATGTAACTGCGTATGGATAAATGGTGGAATAATTAAAAAGGTATATTTTCCAAGAGTTATACTTCCAATAAGTGTTGTATTAGCAGCGCTAATTAACTTTTTAATATCATGCGTAATAATATTAATATTTGTATTCTTTAGTAAAATAGGATTTAGTACAAATATATTATGGCTTCCATTAATCGCATTAATTCAAAGTATATTAAGTTTAGGTATATTACTAGTATTAAGTGCTATTAATGTATATGTTAAAGACGTAGAATATCTTGTTCAATTTATTATGAATTTATTATTCTATGCAACTCCAATTATCTATAACGTTACTATGTTCCCAGCAAAATTTAGATGGATATTATACTTAAATCCAATGGCTCATTTAATTGATGCTTATAGATCAATATTCTATTATAAAGCTATGCCTAATTTACAATCTTTAGGCATTGTAGGATTAGTATCAATAGTAGTATTAGTATTTGGATATTTAGTATTTAGCAAATTAGAAAAAGGTTTTGCGGAGGAATTATAATATGGCAATTAAACTTGCAGGAATGGTTACATTATATAAACCAAGTGAAGATAATATAAGTAATATTAGTAATTATATTGATTCAGTAGAAAAATTATATGTATTTGATAATACAGATAATATAGATAATAGTAATATGCTTCCTAAAAATAAAAAGATAGTATATATTACTGAAAAAGAAAATAAGGGTATCGCATATTCTATGAATGTGTGCGCAAAAAAAGCAATTAAAGATGGATATACTCATTTATTAACTATGGATCAAGATAGTAAAATGAATTCTGACATTATTAATAAAATGTTAGAATTTTTAAAGACTACAAAAGTAGATAAAATTGGTTTAGTATCACCATATCAAGATATAGATTCAGATGAAGAATTACCTGATACTGAATATGATGATGTTATTGAAATGATGACATCAGGTAATATTATTGATTTAAAAGCTTTTGAAGAAATAGATGGATTTAAATCATGGTTATTTATTGATTGTGTTGATACAGATTATTGCATGAATCTACACAAACATGGTTATAAAGTATTAAGATTAAATAAAATAATAATGAAACATGAACTAGGTAATTTAGAGGTTCATCATTTATTTGGTAAAGATTATCCTTGTTATAATCATAATCCAATGAGAAGATATTATATTGTAAGAAATAATTTATATATCAATGATATGTATCATGATATATACCCAGAATATTGTGATCATTTAATTAGAGTTCAAAAAGGACAAGTTAAGAGAATACTTGCTTTTGAAAAAAATAAATATAAGAAATTAAAGATGATGTACAGAGGTTATAAAGATCACAAAAAAGGTATTAAGGGTAAACTAAAATAGGAGGAATAATGAGTCTAAATACAATTAAAAATGCAGCTAAAATATTGATTAACGAAGGCCCATCTTCATTTATAAAAAGAGCAAGAGTACATAGAAAATTTATGAAAGAAGTTGGAAATGTTAGAAAAGAAAAATATATGAAAGATGTTCTTTTTATAAATGGATGTACAATTAATTACTGTGAAAGATATAGAGTTCATCATAAGATGGAAGAACTTGAAGCTTTTGGTATGACAACAGATGAAATCCAAATATTACAATTTGATAAATCTATGGTTAAATACTATAGAGCATTTGTTCTTTATAGAGCAGACTTAAGTGATTTTGTTAAAAAAGTAATAGATGAAATACATGAAGAAAATAAAACTGTTTTTTATGATATTGATGACTTAGTATTTGATTTAAAATATACTAATAAGATAAAGGCTTTAGAAAAATTTACTAAGGAAGAAAGAGAAGTATATGATAATGGAGTAGTTAAATATGGAGAAGCAGTTAAGTATTGTGATCATATTATTACTTCAACTAAAGTCATGAAACAAGAGTTAGAAAAAGTAAATAAAAGTGTTTATATTAATAAAAATATTGCTAGTTACGAAATGCAAAGAATATCAAAATTAGCTATTAAAGAAGTAGAAAAAGATGATAATAAAGTAGTTATAGGTTATGCATCTGGTTCATTAACTCATAATGATGATTTTGAAATGATTAAACCAAGTATAATAAATATTTTAAATAAGTATAATAATGTATATTTAAAATTAATAGGTGCTTTAGATTTACCTGAAGAATTAAAAGTATTTAAAGATAGAGTAATAACAGAACCATTTGTGGATTATAGAAAATTACCATACGTTATTAGAAGCCTTGATATTAATTTAGCTCCACTAGAAGATACATTATTTAATAGCGCTAAATCATGTATTAAATGGATGGAAGCAGGTTTAGTTAAAGTTGCTACTATCGCATCAGATGTAGGTGATTTTCATGATTCAATTACTAATAATGTTGATGGTATTTTAACTAAGAATGATAAATGGGAAGAAAAAATTTCTTTATTAATTGAAGATAAAGAATTGAGAGATAAAATTGCTTTAAATGCATATAATGTTACTCATGAAAAATATTCTCCTGTTACAAGTGGAAAATATATTTCAGATTATATTAAGAGTTTAACAAAACCAAATGTATCATTTATAATTCCTGCTGCTAATATATCTGGTGGTACATTAGTAGCTTTAAAACATGCTGCTATACTTAAAAAAGCAGGATATGATGTTAATATGATTAATATTAATGGTGAAACTAGAAATGTTAGTGAATTATATTATGGCGATGAAAAAATTGATGTAATTAGTGAACTTTCAACAACTATGGTTCAAAATATTGATACATTAGTCGCAACTATGTGGAATACTTTAGAATATGCTAAAAAATATCCTAGAGTTAAAAATATAAAATATCTAGTTCAAAATAGAGAATCAGGTTTCTATGATGATAGTATGATTGAATGTTATTCAGCTAATTTAACATATAATAACGTTCCTAACGTAGATTATATTACTATCTCTAAATGGTGTGAAGACTGGTTAAAAGATGATTTTAATGTTAAGAGTAAATATGCACCTAATGGTATAGATTTAAGCATTTTCCCTTATAAAAAAAGAGATTTTAAAGGTAAGATAAAAATCTTAATTGAGGGAGATAGTGAAAGTTATTATAAGAATGTAGATGAAGCATTTAGAATAACTAATAAATTAGATAAGAATAAATATGAAGTATATTATTTATCTTATAATGGTAAAGAAAAATCTTGGTACCAAGTAGATAAATCATTTAATAAAGTAGATCATAGTAAAGTATATAAAATATATCAAGAAGCAGATATACTTCTTAAAACAAGTATACTTGAATCATTCTCATATCCACCACTTGAAATGATGGCAACAGGTGGAGTATGTGTTGTTAGACCTAATGGTGGTAACGTAGAATATTTAAAAGATAATTATAATTGTTTATTCTATTCTAGTGAAAAAGAAGCTATTGAAAAGATAGAAGAATTATCTAAAGATAATAAATTAAGAGATAAATTAATTAAAAATGGTTTAGAAACAGCTAAATCTAGATCATGGGATAATATTGAAAAAGATATAATAAATTTATATAAATAGTAGGTGAAGTATGAAAGACATATTGAAAAAAATTTATAATGTTTTTGATTCGATTAATCTAAAATATAAAAGTTTATTTAAAACAAAATTAAAATATATATTACAATTTTTTCCATCTAATATTTATTTATTACTATTATTTATTATTTTAGCAGTAGTAGTAACACCTAGATTAATTAATAATAAGATAAGTGTATACGCGACTGAATATGGAACAATTATTCCAGATGAAATAGTAGATAATAGTATATATCAAGATATAGAAACTAAAAATATATCTAAAATAAATGAACTTGGAATTAAATTTTCTACTTATATGAGAAAAAATGATTCTATATATCAATTAATAGTATATAAAAATGATGATGTTTTATATAAAAAGAAGATAGAGTCTAGTAAATTAAAAGATAATGAATTTAAGATATTTAAGATTAACAAAAAAATTAATAAAGATGACAAATATAAGTTTGAAGTTAAGCCAATAAAAGTTAAAAAAGGTAATGGTATAACAATATCAACTGATGAAGATGGTAATTATACTTATAGATTATATGATAAATCTGTTTTCTATAATGAAACTATTATTATCGCAGTAGTATTCTTGCTTATATTCATGTTAATAAATTTCTTAATTAATAATGGTAAGATTAAGAGTGTAGAAAGCTTCTACAAATTAATGATTATTTATTTTATTTCTGTAATATTTATTTTTCCACCATTGTTTGAACCAGATGCATCTTATCATTTTGATAGATCATATACTGTTTCTCAAAATAATATAATTGAATTTATTAAATCAAATACATTAAAAAGAGAAAAATATCCATCTAATTTTAATTGCTTAAATTATGGAAATGATGGACAAATTGATAATGAAGTAAGTAATAAAAAAGATGTAGTTAAATGTTTTGATTCAAAGAAATTAATAACTAAAAAAAGTAAATTAACCGTGGATAATAAAATAGCATTTGCATTTAGTGCAATAGGTATTAAAGTAGCAATGTTGTTTACTAATTCACCTATGATAATTTATTATTTAGGAAGATTATTTAATGCTATAGCATCATTCTTAATAATCCTATTTGCATTAAAAATTGCACCAAAACATAAGAGAATATTATTAACATTTGTTATGATTCCAGTATTTATTCAACAAATGTGTTCATATTCTTATGATTCATTCTTAAATTCATTATGTATATTAGTAATCGCATATTTAATTAAATTCTTTGATGAAGAAACGATTAAACCTAGAGATTTAATAATATACTTAATTAGTGTAATATGTATATTTATTACTAAATTACCTTATGTATTAGTAGGTATGCCTATTATATTTATTAATAAAGAAAAATTTGGTAAAAAGAAATACAATAAATTAATATATTTATTTATATTAGTTGTAGGACTTGGTCTTGCATTCTTAATACCAAGACTTGGTGAATCATTAAGTGCAGTAGATACTTCTGGTTCTGGTGAAAGAGGTATGACATTAAGTAGTTTATTTGATATTAAATATACTATTAAATTAATTTATTATACTTTTATTTATAACTTTAAGTTCTATCTAGAAACATTTATAGGTGGACTAGGTTGGTTAAATGCAACATATATAACTAAAGTATTAATATATTTCTACTTATTATTTATATGTTTAGGAATAGCATCTGAAAAACAAAGTATTAAAATGAAAAAGATTATTAAGATATTTATTATTCTTATAAATATTGCTTTAATAGGTGGAATATTCTTAGCTATGTATTTAGCATGGACTACACCTGATTCTAAGACAATTGAAGGTGTACAAGGAAGATATTTATTCGCACCTATACTAGGATTATTACTTTGTTTAATTCCAAAGAATAATAAAATTAATATTAGTGATGAAACATTCTATACTTTCTTTAATATATCAAGCTTAGTTTATTTAATCACTATGTTATATTTATTCTATTAAAAATTAAAATACTATTTTAAAATAGTATTTTTTTTGTTATAATTTTATTAGGTGAATGATATGAAAAACAAGAAGATATTGCTTATAATACCAGCATATAATGAAGAAAAATCTATATTGGATACGGTTAATACAATTATAGATTATAATAAGAAAAATAATACTAATTATGATTATGTAGTTATTAATGATGGATCTAAAGATAATACTGAAGAAATATTAGTAAAAAATAAGCTTAATCATATTAAATTAATACAAAATTTAGGTATAGGGGGAGCAGTTCAAACTGGATATAAATATGCGCTTATGAATGATTATGATATAGCTATTCAATATGATGGTGATGGTCAACATGATGTTAGTTATGTTAAAGATATAGTTAAACCAATAATTGATGGTGAAGCAAATATGGTTATCGGATCTAGATTCATAGATTCTAAACTAGATGGATTTAAATCATCTGCTGCTAGAAGAATGGGTATAAAACTTATATCAGGATTTATTAAACTTTTAACTTTTAAAAAAGTATATGATCCAACTTCTGGTTTTAGAGCAAGTGATAAAAAACTAATTGAATTCTTCTCAAAGAATTATCCAATTGAATATCCAGAACCAGTATCAGAAGTTACTGTATTAAAAATGAAATTAAAAGTAAAAGAAGTACCCGTTAAAATGAAAGAAAGACAAGGCGGTAAATCTTCAATACATGCATGGAAAAATGTTTATTACATGATAAATGTATTTATTGCTATGTTTATAGAAAGTATAAAGAGGTATTAATATGAGTTTAGCAGTTCAATTAGTTGCATTAGCATTTATATTATTTTTATTTATTTTAGTAACTTATTATGTTAAGAAAAATAAGATATCAATAAAATATTCAATAGTATGGTATTTATCATTATTAGTATTAACAATATTTACTATATTCCCAGTAATACTTGGTTATGTTACTAAATTAATTGGTATTCAATTATCATCTAATTTTATATTTGCATTTATGATAGGTGTATTATTTGTTATTACATTATCATTAACAATAATAGTATCAGAGCAACAAGATAAAATAAAAATGCTTATTCAAGAAGTAAGTATATTAAAAAACGATAAAAAATAAGGAGTAAACGTATGAAAGTATTAATAGTAAGTGCTTATTTTTATCCACATGTAGGGGGAGGAGAACAAGCATTATTAGACATTGCAACAGAGTTTGTTAAAAAAGGAATAAAGGTAAGGGTTGCTACTTGTAGTACTACAGGGAAAGAATATAGAGATACATATAAAGGTATAGATATTTATTATTATCCTTGGAAGATTATGTTTGGTCATCCATTTGTTAAAAAAGATGATTTATATAAACATGTAATGTGGGCTGATGTAGTTCATTCTGCTGTTTATACTCCAGTTCCAGCAGTATCTAAAGTATGTAAAAAATTAAATAAACCTCATGTATGCTCAGTATATGAAGTATTAGGTAATAAATGGTTCTGGATTGAACCAAATAAAATAAAAGCATTAGGTTTTAAAGCATTTGAATATTATACAATTAGTCAAAAAAATGATTTAGTTATAGTAGATTCAGAAGCAACTTTAAAAGATTTAAAAAAATACAAAAAGAAAGCTAATGTTAGAAAGATATTCTGGATATCAGAATTTGATACTTCTAATTATGTAGAAGATCGAAATAAATTTAATAGTTATTTTGGTGTTACTAATAAAGATAAAGTCTTTTTAAATTATGGTAGACCTGGTAAAACTAAAGGTATATTTGTTTATTTAAATGCTATTAAAAAAGCTGTAGATGATTTAGGTAAAAATCAATTTGCTAATATTAAATTCTGTTTTATTATGGCGAATGATCCTATGCCTGAAAAAGAAAGATTTATTGAAACAGTTAATAAATATGATTTAAATGATATTGTTATTGTTAGAGATTCAGTATCAAGAGATGATTTAAATAATTATAGAATGTGTGCTGATTATATAGTAGTACCATCTATTACAGAAGGATTTGGATTATCTGCTATTGAAGCATGTGAATTTAATAAAAAATTAATATGTAGTAATGGTGGTTCACTTCCAGAAGTAACATTTGGTAAAGTAGCTGAATTTGAAAATAGAAATTCAGATGATTTAGCTAGAATACTTAAAGAAGTAATATTAGAAAAAGATGTATTTAAAGATAAAGAAAAGAAAGACTTTACAAAGGATACTATTTCTAGAGAATTTATTAGTGCATATAAATCAGTAATAAAAAAGAAAAATAAAGAGAATTAATATGGGAAAAGAAAAAAAGAATTTTTTATGGAATGTAATTGGATTATCATTTAGTGCATTTGTATCTTTATTCTTATTAATAATTGTTAAAAGAATAAATGGAATAGACACTGCAGGTATATTTACATATGCCTTTTCTTTGTGTTGTTTATTTTATATCGCAAGTAATTTTTATAGTAGGACATTCCAAGTATCTGAATATAAAAGAGAATATTCTTTTAATGATTATTTCCTAGCAAGACTAATATTTAATATAGTGAGTTTTATTGTAGTAATATTATTTTCTATTATTAGTGGTTTTAATAAATATAAATTATTAGTTATTGGATTAATAATGGTATATAAATGTATTGAATCTATATGTGATTCTATATTTGGTCAAATGCAAATAGAAGGTAATTTATATAAAACAGGTATATCTTATACATTAAAATCAGTATTAGGTATATTAGTATTCTTATTAATAGATATATATACTAAAGATTTATTATTATCTATAGTAGGATTATTTGTAGTAAGCTTATTAGTTTTATTTATTTATGATATACCATCATTAGAAACTAAATTTCCTAAATTAAAATTTAATAAAGATAAATTTGTTAAGTTAATGGTAATAACATTCCCAGTATTTATTTATACATTCTTACAAAATTATTTATCTAATTCACAAAAGATGGTTATGACTTATTTTATAGATAATAAGATGCAAACAATATTTGGTATATTAATTATGCCTGCTACTATGTTACTTTTAGTAGGTAATTATATAATTATGCCATTCGTAAATGATTTAACTGATAAATTTAAAAATAAAAAATTTAAAGAATTTGATAAAGTAGTTAATAAAATATGTATATCTGTATTTGCTATTGGATTAGTATGTACATTAATCGCATATCTTATTGGTATACCAGTACTTAACTTTATATATAATATAGAATTAAGTGAATATAGAATAATGTTAGTAGTTATACTTTTAGGAGCAATTTTTAATTCAATTATTATGGTTTTATCTAATATTTTAACTATATTAACAATTAATAAAAAACAAACAATTATATATATAATTATGTCTATTGTGGCAACATTAATCACTGTATTTATGGCATATTATTATAAGATAATTGGATTATGTTATTCATATTTAATTGTATTTATATTATTATTTATAATATACTTTATAGTATATAAAAGACATATTAAAAAGTTAGGTGACTAATATGAAAATATCTATAATAACAGTATGTTTTAATTCAGGTAAAACTATAGAAGATACAATTAAATCAGTATTAAAACAAACATATACTAATTATGAATATTTAATAATAGATGGGGGATCATCTGATAATACACTTGATATAATTAAATCTTATGAAGATAAATTTAATGGTAGATTGAAATATATATCTGAAAAAGATAAAGGTATATATGATGCGATGAATAAAGGTATTAAATTATCTAATGGAGATATTATTGGTCTTATTAATGCAGATGATATATTAAAAGATAAATATGTATTTAATAAGGTTGTTGATAATATTAAGGATGGAGTATATTCAGATGTATTAATGATGGATAATGATTTCAAATATCCTGTTAGAAATTTTATTTCTGGTAAATATAAGAAGAATGGAATATTTCATCCAGCTCATCCATCATTATATTTAAAAAAGAAAGTATATGATGAAATAGGTTTATATAATATAGATTATAGAATTGCTGCAGACCTAGATTTAATGCTTAGAGTAATTAATAAAGGATATAAATTAAATTATGTCAAAGATTACTTTGTATTAATGAGAGTTGGAGGAGCTTCTACTAATGGATTAAAAGGTTATTATAAAAACTTTAAAGAATCATATAGAGTATTAAAAAAGAATAAAGTTAAATTACCATTAATAAAGAATGTTATTAGAACATTTAAAACATTTAATCAAGGATTAAGTGCTAAGATAAATAAAAAAAGAATAAAAAAATATTTAGAAGAATAAAAAGGGAAAAAAGAAGGAAGATTTTCTCTTTTTTCTTTGTATTTACTTTACATTTTAAGCATGTTTGCTTGTAAAAACATTTAGAATTTGTTATAATTCTTATGTTTGATACTAGGAGGAGATTAATTATGGCACCAAAGTATGATGAACATTCGATAAAGATATTAGAAGGATTAGAAGCAGTTAGAAAAAGACCGGGTATGTATATCGGGTCTACTGATAAAAGAGGACTTCATCATTTAGTATGGGAAATTGTTGATAATTCAATAGATGAAGTAATGAATGGTTATGGTGATAGTATTACTATTACACTTCATAAAGATAAATCTATTAGTGTTTCTGATAATGGTAGAGGTGTACCAGTTGGTAAACATGAATCAGGTAAAAGTACTGTTGAAGTTATTTATACTGTATTACATGCTGGTGGTAAATTTGAAGAAGGAAACTATAAAGTTTCAGGTGGTCTTCATGGTGTAGGTGCATCAGTAGTTAATGCTTTATCAAGTATGATGATAGTTAATTCTAGAAGAGATGGTAAAGAATATACTATCAGTTTTAAAGATGGTGGAAAAGTAGCTAGCCCTCTTAAAGAAGTAGGTAAAACTAATAAAACAGGTACTACAGTTAGATTTATTCCAGATAAAGATGTATTTAGTACAACTGATTTTTCTTATAGTACTATATGTGAAAGAATGCAAGAATCAGCATTCCTTCTAAAAGGATTAACTGTAGAAGTAATAGATGAGATTAATGATAGAAGTGAAAAATATCATTATGATAATGGTATTAAATCATTTGTTGAATATATAGATGAAGATAAAACTCCAATTAATAATGTATTCCATTTTAAAGGAAATAAAGATGGTATTGAAGTAGAAATAGCACTTCAATATACAGATTCATATAATAGTGAAAATATAATATCATTTGTTAATAATGTTAAAACAAGTGATGGTGGTTCACATGAAGTAGGTTTTAAATCTGCATTAACAAAAGCATTTAATGATTATGCTAGAAAGAATGGATATTTAAAAGCTAAAGATAAAAACTTTGAAGGATCTGATGTTAGAGAAGGTTTAACTGCGGTTATATCTCTTAGAATACCAGAAGCATTACTTCAATTTGAAGGACAAACTAAAGGTAAATTAGGTACTCCAATTGCTAAAACTGTAGTAGAAGCTTTAACTTTAGAAAATATATCTTTCTATTTAGAAGAAAATAATGAGAGTGCTGTAAATATAATTAATAAAGCATTAAAAGGTAAGATGGCTAGAGATGCTGCTAGAAAAGCTAGAGAAGAAGTAAGAAAGAATCAAGGTACTAAGAAAGAAAAGAATATCTCTGATAAACTTGCTCCTGCATCTAGAAAAGATCCTAAAAAAGATGAATTATTCATAGTAGAGGGTGATTCAGCTGGTGGTTCAGCTAAAACAGGTAGAGATAGAACTTATCAAGCAATACTTCCTTTAAGAGGTAAAGTATTAAATACAGAAAGAGCATCCTTAGATGAAGCTTATAAAAATCAAGAAATTAATACATTAATATATACAATAGGTGCTGGTGTAGGTGCTGATTTTGATATAAAGAATTGTAATTATGATAAAGTAATTATAATGACCGATGCGGATGATGATGGATGTCATATACAAGTATTATTAATTACATTCTTCTATAGATATATGAAACCTTTAATAGAGGCGGGTAAACTTTATATTGCATGTCCTCCACTATATAAGGCATCAATTGATAAAAATCATTTTGAATATTTATATACTGATGAAGAATTAAAAGAATTAACAAAAGAAAAAACATTAACAGATTTACAAAGATATAAAGGTCTTGGAGAAATGGATGCTACACAATTATGGGAAACAACTATGGATCCAGAAACAAGAACTTTAATAAGAGTTAATATAACAGATGCTGTACTTGCTGAAAAGAGAGTATCTGTACTTATGGGAGAAAAAGTAGAACCAAGAAAAGCTTGGATAGAAGAGAATGTTGAATTCTCATTAGAAGATAATTATAAAATAAGAAAATAAGTAGGTGACTAATATGGCAAAATCTAAAGATACAAAAGAGATTTTACAAAAAATTCATGATTATGCTTTAGAAGAAATAATGGGTGAAAGATTTGGTAGATATGCAAAAGAAATAATAACAGATAGAGCAATACCAGATGTTAGAGATGGTCTTAAGCCTGTTCAAAGAAGAATTTTATTTGGAATGTATAAAGGTAAAAATACTTATGATAATAAATATAGAAAATCAGCTAGAGCAGTTGGTGATATCATGGGTAAATACCATCCACATGGTGATTCTTCAATTTATGATGCAATGGTAAGAATGAGTCAAGATTGGAAGATGCTAACACCATATGTAGATATGCATGGTAATAATGGATCTATGGATGGTGATTCAGCCGCTGCAATGCGTTATACTGAAGTTAGACTTTCTAAAATTGCAGGCGAGATGCTTAAAGACATAGAAAAGAATACTGTAGAAATGGCACCAAACTATGATGATACTGAAGAAGAACCTACAGTTCTTCCATGTAAATTTCCTAATTTACTAGTAAATGGATCAACTGGTATATCCGCAGGTTATGCTACAGATATTCCACCTCATAACTTAGGTGAAATAATAGATGCTACTGTTCTTAGAATAGATAAGCCTAAATGTAGTCTAGAAGATATTTTAGGAGTTGTACAAGGACCTGATTTTCCAACAGGTGGAATAGTAGAAGGTAAAGATGAAATAAGAAAAGCTTTTGAAACTGGTAAAGGTAAAATAGTTATTAAATCTAAATATACTATTAATAATGAAAAAGGTAAGAATCAAATAATTATTTCTGAAATACCATATGAAGTTAATAAAGCAGCTTTAGTAAAAAGAATTAATGATATAAGAATAGAAAAGAAAATAGATGGAATAAACGAAGTTATTGATTCTTCATCTAGAGGTGAATTAATTATTACAATAGATCTTAAAAAAGAAGCAGATACTAATTTAATAATTAATTATTTACTTAAAAATACTGATATGCAAATTAATTATTCTTATAATATGATTGCAATAGTTAATAGAAGACCTATGCAAGTAGGAATAATTGATATATTAGATGCATATATAGAACATCAAAAAGATGTAGTAACTAGAAGAAGTAGATTTGATTTAGCACATGCTAAAGCAAGATTTCATATAGTAGAAGGTCTTATTAAAGCTATATCAATACTTGATGATGTTATTAGAGTAATTAGAGCATCTAAAAATAGAGCGGATGCTACTAATAATTTAGTAAGTGAATTTGGTTTTACTTTTGAACAAGCAGATGCTATTGTTAAATTACAATTATATAGATTAACTAATACAGATGTTGTTATGCTTGAAGAAGAATTAGCTAATTTAAATAAAATAATTGAAGGACTTGAAGCACTTCTTTCTGATGAAAAGAAATTAATGAAACAAATCAAAAAAGAATTACTTGATATTAAGAAAGAATATGCAGAAGATAGAAGAACTGAAATTAAAGATGAAATAACTGAAATTAAAATAGACCAAGAAGCATTAATTCCAAAAGAAGATGTTATTGTATCTGTAACTAGTGAAGGTTATGTAAAGAGAACAAGTAAGAGAAGTTATCAATCTTCTAATAATGAAGATATTACTTTAAAAGATAATGATTATTTAATAGGATTATATGAAATGAATACTATAGATACATTATTAGTATTTACTAATAAGGGTAATTATCTATTTGTACCTGTTTATAATTTACCAGATATGAAATGGAAAGAAATGGGTAAACACGTAAGTAATATAGTTACTATTAAAGATGATGAAAAAGTAGTATATGCTAAACCAGTATATGATTTTGATAGTAAAGAAGTAATTACTATATTCAGTAAAATGGGTATGGTAAAGAGAAGTGCTTTATCAGAATTTAAAGCTATGAGATATAATAAACCTATAGTATGTATGAAATTAAAATATGATGATGAAATAGTTAACGTTACATCATCAAGTGAAACAGAAGTATTTATTTCAACAAGTAATGGATATGGTTTATGGTATAGTTCATCTGAAATACCAGTAGTTGGTTTAAAAGCCGCAGGTGTTAAATCTATTAAACTTGATAATGACTATGTTGTAAGTGCAGATTTATTTAATAAGAATTCTGAATACATAACAGTATTTACTGATAAGAATACTGCTAAGAGAGTTAAATTAACTGAAATGGAAAAGAGTTCACGTGCTAGAAAAGGTTTACAATTAGTAAGATTAGTAAAAACTAATCCACATAAATTAATTAGTACATATATTACAGATTCTAAAGATAAAATAGGTGTTATTAATCTAAAAGGAATAAATATATTTAAGAATTCTGAACTTCCTATCGCAGATAGATATTCAACAGGTTCATCAATTTCTAATGTAAGAGTAATTAAAACATTTATACCTAAGGAATTAGAAAATAAAGATGATATAAAGGAAGTAGAAATAATAGAAGAAATAAAAGAAGAACCTAAAAAAGAAGTTAGCTTAAAAGAAATAGATGAAGAAATTTTAACTATAGATGATTTTCTAGATGATTTTAAAATATAAAAAAAGAATAGAGTAATCTATTCTTTTTTTGATAATTCAATAATTAAATCAAAGTCATCATCTATTGCCATAATATTTTTATGTAATTCACCACATTTTTCACATTTATATATTATTTTATAAGTATCTTTAAACTTTTCTATATCAATTGGTTTAAGTAATCCTTTGCATTCATTTAATCTATCACCTGGATTAATATCAACATGTTTAGAATATAAACAATATGGGCAATGATCTCTTGCGGTATAACCAAGCTTATTTACTTCTTTACCACAATTCTCACAAACAAAATTTTCATCAATCATATTAAATCTTTTCATGCCTTAATTATATATTATTCCTTTGTATTTATCAAGAAAAAATGGTATAATGATTAAGGTAGGTGAAGTAAGATGGATATAAATTTTACAATTAATGATTTTGAAGGACCATTAGACTTATTACTTCATTTAATTAAAACTAATAAAATGGATATATATGATATATCTATTACTAAAATTACTGAAGAATATTTAGATTTTATAAATAAAATGGAAGAAATGAATTTGACTGTCGCATCATCTTACTTAGTTATGGCAAGTGAATTAATTGAAATAAAATCTAAAATGTTACTTCCAAATAATAATGAAGAAGAGGAAGAAGATCCAAGAGAAGATCTTGTTAATAGATTAGTAGAATATCAAAGATATAAAGATATGATTGCATCTTTCAAAGGATTAGAAGAATCAAGAAGAGAATTCTATACTAAAGATCCAATTAATTTTTATAGTTTAAGTGATCATCATATAGAAAATGATGGTTCAGTTTCAGTAGATGATTTAGCCTTAGCGTTATCTAAATTCTTAGAAAGAAAAGAATTAGAAAAACCTATTGAAACTAAAATAACTATGAGAGAAATATCTGTTGAAGAAAGAAGTAGAGATATAAAAAATATATTAAAGAAAAAGAAAAAAGTATCTTTCTTTGATTTATTTGAACAAAGAACTAGAGAATATGTTGTAGTAACATTTTTAACAGTATTAGAAATGGCTAAAAATAAAGAAATTATAATTACTCAAGAAAATAATTTTAATGAAATATATGTAAGTAGTAGGGATGGTGAAAAAGATGATTAGTTCTATAGAAGCACTATTATTCGCTGTAGGTAGTGAAGGACTAACTAAAGAAGAATTAATTAATATTTTAAATATTGATGAAGAATCTTTAGATAAAAATATTAATATATTAAATGAAAAATATTCTAAAGATGATTCTGGTATTGAACTTAAAATATTAGGTAATAATTATAAGTTAGTTACTAAAGAAAAAGAAAATGAATATTTAAAAGAATTAGCCCTTGAAACTAGTAATAATTTAAGTGATGCAGCCCTAGAAACTTTAGCTATTATCGCATATAATGAACCAGTTACTAGATTTCAAATAGATGAAATAAGAGGTATTAATTCATCACAAATGCTTAGAAATTTAATATCTAAAGGATTAATAGAAGTAATAGGAAAAGATGATAATGCACCAGGTAGACCTAATTTATATAAAACTACTAATGAATTTTTAGATTACTTTAATTTATCTAATATTAGTGAATTACCTGAAATAGAAGAAATAGAAGAAGTACTTGAAGATGATGATTTATATAATTCTAGATATAGAGAAGAGGAAGTTTTATGATAGGAGTTATAGTTACTACTAAAATAGAATGGGATGCTTTACTTAAGGTATATGGAATAGATAAAGAATTAACAAGTAAATATCCATATGGTGATTATTATGAAACTATTATTTATGATAAAAAAATAGTTTTATTTAGAAGTCTAGGTAGAAAAGCAATGGCTTCAGCAGCATCTCAATATATGATAGATAAATTTGATCTTAAAAAAATAGTATTTATAGGTACTGCTACTTTAGTAAGCGATTACTTAGATTATAATGATATAGTAATTCCAAGTGAAGTATCAGAATATGATTTATCTATTAGGGAAGTAGAACCACTTATAAAAGATAGTAATATCATTAAACTTGATAAAGTAAATGTTACTATGAAATATTTTGATGGACTTCTTGGTACAAGTGATAAATCATTAATAACTAAAAAAGATTATTTAATGGTAAAAGAAACAGAAATGGTTGCATCTGATACAGAAGCTGCATCTATCGCTAGAGTATGTAAATTAAATAATATAGATATAGTTATTATTAAAGGTATATCAGATAGAATAAGTGAAGATGGAGATTATTCTGCTCAAACTGAAGCCTATGAAGAAACAGCACCTAGTATAATAGAAAATATAGCTACTAATTATTTAAATGAGGTATTATGAAAAAATATATAATAATTTTATTATTATTTATATTTTTATTATGTGGATGCTCTAAGGAAGATAAACAAAAAGATATATATTTAGAAAGTATATCTGAATTAAAAGATATTAATTCTTCTTCTAAAAATTATCCATTTAACCTTGAGTTAGTCCTAGATAAGATTACTAAAAAAGAGGTAAGGTATCAAATAATCTTAGATAATGTTACTAAAGATTTAGATGATATTTCTATATTAGCAATTCATGATAAAAAAACAGGAGATGTATATCCTAGTATTGGAATATTTGATGAAACTGAAAGTTTAAAAGTAGGAGAAAAACCATCTGGATTAATATTAGTAGGTTATATTGATTTTAAAGGTGATATTGAAGATTTCAAGAGTACTTTTAAAGTATTAGTTAAATATAAAATTAATAATAAAGAACATAAAGTATATTATGTGACAAAAAAATAACATTAATTATGTTATTTTTTATTTGGTGATAAAAATGAAAGTAAAAATATTTGATTTTGAACATGAAGCTGATTTAGAAGATGCGATTAATAATTTTATTTGTGATAAAAAGATTATTGATATTAAATATAGTATTAGTTCATCTATGTATTTAGAAGAACAAATATATTGTTATTCAGCTTTAATATTATATAATTAACTACATCATATTTAATGAGTTTTGATAAGTAGTTTTAGTATAATCAATAGCTTCTGGATATAAAGAGTTTTCTAATCTACTAACTCTTATTTTTAAATTATTAATTTCATTTTCTATTGTTTGTAGTTTGTTTGAATTATTAGAACATGAATTATTTGTTACTTGCATTGGCATCATATATGGAGTATAAAATGGTGGATCCATATTTACCATGCTATAAGTCTCAAAACCTGGTCTATCCATAAATTACCTCGCTTTCTAATTTAGTATATGTGTATACCTAGTAATTGTATGGGCTAATATATTGTAAAAGAAAAATATAAATGATATAATCACCTATGAGGGAAGAAGTATGAAACACGTAAAAGGAACATATTGGTATATAAAAAGAATACTAGATATTATATTTTCTTTTATTTTAATAATAATTACACTACCACTTATGCTTGTGGTAGCTATTTGCGTGTTTATAGGCTTAGGACTACCTTTATATAATCAAAAAAGATATAGAGAAGGGCTTAATAAAAAAACATACTTAATGTATAAATTTAGAACTAAATTATTAAATAGTGATCATTTACCATTAAAAGAAAGATATACAAAATTTTCAGCTGCTTTAGATGCATCACGTCTAAATGAATTACCTCAACTATTTAATATATTAAAAGGTGATATGAGTTTTGTAGGACCAAGACCATTTATCCCAGGAGAACAATTACCTGGTGGAAAAGTAAGTGAAAAAAGATATTTAGTTAGACCAGGTCTTACAGGTTTAGCATTTATTAATGGTGGAGTATTCTTATCTCATGAATCTAAATTAAAATTTGATGAAATATATTATGATAATTTTAGTTTTAAACAAGATTTAATAATTGTACTTAAAACTCCAATTGAATTAATTAAACAATCTAGAAAAGATAGGTGGTAGTATGAGACTTAGAAATAATAAGAATGCAAAAGGTATACTAGAAGAATGCAGTTTTGTTATTAAAAATCCAGAGGATAATAAAGGTAAATGGAATAAAGTTTTTAATAATAAAAATGATATTTGTATAGAAATAGGCTGTGGAAAAGGCGATTTTATTATTCAAAATGCTAAGGCGCATCCAGAGAATAATTATATTGCTATAGAAAAATATGATACTGTATTAATGTATGCAGTTAAAAAATTAGAAGAAGAAATACCTAATCTTAGATTTATAAGAATGGATGCTTTGGATATAGATAAAGTATTTGATAAAGAAATATCTTTAATATATCTAAATTTCTCTGATCCTTGGCCAAAGAATAGATGTGCTAAAAGAAGATTAACACATGAAAATTTCTTAAAATTATATGATAAAATATTTAAAAAAGAAAAGACTATTTTTATGAAAACAGATAATATTCATTTATTTGAATTTTCTATAGAAAGTTTAAGTGAATATGGTTATAAGCTTAAAAATATATCTTTAGATTTACACAATAGTGATATAGAAGAAAACTTTATGACTGAGTATGAAAAAAAATTTAGTGAAAAAGGTGTTAGAATAAATAGATTAGAAGCATACAAAGATTAATTTATAAAAAATACTTTAAATAAGTATTTTTTTTTGATATAATTATAAGAGATAAAAGTAGGTGTTTTATGAGACTAAACAAAATATTTTTATTAGCATTAGTTTTTTTATTTGCAGGTTGTACAGTTGTTAATATAAACACTGATGATTATTTAAAAAATGTAAATAACATTATTAAAAGAGATAGTAAAAAAGTAAGTGATAATGCGATAGGTTATCAATATGATTTACCTAATGGAGTTTCTAAAGTAGAAACAAGTGATTTTAATCAAAAATTAAAATCAGGTAATTCGACATATTACTTATATGTTGATATGGTAAGTTATTATTATAAAGTAAAAAATACATACAAAGTAGATAAGGATGCTTTTTTATCTAGTAAACTTACTAATAAAAAGAAATCTGGTTATGTAGAAGTAAATAGAGATAATGGTAAATATTATGTTGAAATGATGTATAATTATGCCAAGATTGAGAGTTATGTAGAAGAAGATGAATTAAAAGAAACATTAAATAATATGGCATATATTTTATCTAGTATTAAATATAATGACGATGTTGTTGTTACTTTAGTAGGAGAAAAAAAATCTAATTTAAGTTCAGATGAAACTTATAATATATTTAAAACTAAAAAAGCAAATAGTACTAATTTCTTAAAATATGAAAAGGAATATAGTACATATACAGGAGAAGATGCTGCACAAGATCTAATTGAGAAAAAAGAGATTGAGCATGAAGATAATTAGAGGTGATTTAGATGAGTTTTATGAATAAAGTTAAAAATTTCTTTTATGAAGATGTGGAAGAAGATGAAATTGAAGAAGTAGTAAAAGAAAAACCTAAAAAAGAAAATAAAATTGATTTTAAATCTTTCTTAAAAAAAGAAGAAAGAATAGAAGATGAAGAACCAGAAAGAGAAGAAGTTGTTCAAAAAGCTAATAATGACTTATCTGAAAGAGAATTATTTAGAAGCGAAAGAACATTTAATTTTCCTATGGATTTAGGTGATGAAATCTTTGATGAAGAAAAAGAACCAACAAGAAACGTCTATGAAAGAAAAGAACCTACTAGAGTAACTCCACAACCTCAAGTTAAACCAGCACAAAATACTAGTAGTATTTATAGAAATATTTCTACTGAAACACCAAAGACTGAAGGGCCTAAACATTTTAGACCATCTCCAGTAATATCTCCAGTATATGGTATATTAGATAAAAACTATACTGTAGATGATGTAGTAGAAAAAGACTTAAATAAAACTAAAGAATTTTCTATCGAAAAAAAGATGGTAGATTTTGATACAGTTAGAAATAGAGCGTATAAAGAATTAGATGAAGAAATAGAAAAAACTTTAACTGGTGATATATTCTATAACTTAGATGAAGAAGATACTAAACCTTCAGAAGAAGGAAGTGATATCTTTGAAGATTCAAATGATTCAGTTATTATTACATATAATGATGAAGATGGTGAAGAAGTAACACCAATTGAAGAACCTGAAGATAAAACTATCCCAATAGATGACTTAGTAAAGGAAGAAGAACCAGAAATAACTGAACCTGAAATAAAAACTACTGTAGAAACAGAAGAAGATGAAGATGATGATTTAATGCCTGATGTAAAAATAAAAGTTAAAGAAGAAGTAAAACCAAAGAGAAAAACTAAGAAAAAAGAAGAACCTAAAGAAGAAAAAGAAGATTTATTTAATCTTATCGACAACATGTATAGTGAAGACGATGAGGAGGAAGAAGAATAAAAATGGAATATTTAAGTAGTTTATTACCTATAATAATATATATACTATTAATTGTATTAATAATTTTATTAATTATAATTTCTATTAAGGTTATTAAAGCTTTAAATACAGTTCAAGATGTTGTAGATAATGTTGATAAAAAGGTTAAAACTCTAGATGGAGTATTTAATGTTATTGATGTTGCTACTGATAAGATATCTGTATTTAGTGATAAACTAATTAATGTAATTACTAGTAGAATAGAAAAAATTATGAATAGAAGTAAGAAAAAAGAAGAAATAAAAGATAAGGAGGATAGGGATGAGTAAAAGAGGTTTAGGCAAATTTATTATCGGTGCTGGAATAGGTGCTGGTATAGCACTTTTATTCGCACCAAAAAAAGGAGAAGAATTAAGACAAGATTTACTTGCTAAAGCTTCAGAATTATTAGATAAATTAAAAGAAGTTGATACTGAAGAAGTAAAAAATAATATAGAAGCTAAAGTAAAAGAAATACAAGATGGTATTAAGGATTTAGATAAAGAAAAAGTAAAGAAAATTGCTGTTGAAAAAGCAGAAGCACTAAAAGTTAAATCAGAAGAATTAGTAGTTTATGCTAAAGAAAAAGGTACACCAGTACTTGAAAAAACTGCTAGAGAATTAAAAAGAAAAACAGCTAGTGTTTTAAAAGAAGTACTTGCCAAATTAGAAGAAGAAAAATGAGAATAATTGAATTAGTCAACAAAAAGTAGACACTAAAAAAGAATTTTTAGAACCCTAGTTCAGTTTTATACTGAATTGGGGTTTTATAATCTAATGAACATGCTA
>Ga0129316_1000134_pt1 | contig 54192 bp, 42 predicted proteins | sample Cm1ome_2_FD_94429 | JGI IMG/M metagenome (GOLD analysis project Ga0129316, IMG submission 94429) | Eastern black-and-white colobus group fecal microbial communities from Wisconsin, USA - Cm1022B metagenome | ecosystem: Host-associated > Mammals > Digestive system > Large intestine > Fecal...
GAGGGAAAGAACCAAAGAGACTAGGGTAAGGGAGCTAGGCGCCCCCTCTCCCTATCTCTTAGGTTCTCTCCCTCGTGCTCCCTCTTTCCTTACTCACACCCCCACTCCGCCTGGGGTGTTGGCGGAACTCGTAAAACCATCTGAACATTGTATATCCTGTCAATGCAGGGACGCTTAACGCTACACGTCCGCATATTAGTACATATATCTCAGGTTAGTAGCGTTTTTTTGAAAGGTTAATGTCAGTGCAGTTGTACAGATACACTCACGAAAATATTAATACCCTGTCGGCACTGAAAATATTTCCGGCGGTGTTGGCGATGTGCCTCACAGTACAGTTATAATAGCAAAGCTCCCTCACTGTTTGTGAGGGAGCTGCTGATTGTAGAAAAAGTCTGTTTTTATAAAAAAATATGAAATCGGTTGCAAAAAATGAGCAAATATGGTAATATGAAATTAAGAAAATGTTTTTAATGGGATAAGGAGAAGTTATGTCACGAATAAAATACATTTTGCGAATAGTTTTTTTGTCTTTTATTATATTCATAAGTATTTCTGTCGGAGTATCGTTATCGGCACTTCTGGATGTGACCGCCGATAAGCTTGTTATGACCGACAAGGATTCAGGCGCTTCGATAACGGTAAAGACAAAGAACGGAGCTACTGCGTCGTATGAACCGGCAAAAGACGAGATAAAGCTCAAAATCAAAAGCGGAAGCAATTATGACGATATCAAGATAGTGATCACTCTGCCGGATGTCGGATATGATACAGCATATCTTGAAAGAGTTCTCGGTGACAGTGCGGAGCAGGAAAAGGAATATCTTGATTCGATGAAAAAAGGTCCGTGGAATTCAAGAGTGGATTATCGTCTTTACAAAGAGGGCGGAAAATACGACAAAAACGCAGTGTACACGCTGACGGACGGCGATGATACTTATACCTCGTGTCTTACTTCACCGATAGCGGCGGCGTTCGATGAAACAGATCTCACCGAGATAAAAAAGGGCGGCAGGAAAACAATCGTTCTTACGGCGGGCAGTGAACAGTCGGGTGCGCTTGAAAGCGGTACATATATTTTCCGTGCAGATCTAAAGCTTGTTTCAAGAGCCGAAAAAGACGCTGTGAAATTAACGTATCAGGACAGCTTCAAGGTTGTATTTAACGTTATAAAGGACGCTGTGAACCAGAAGGGACTTGAAAGCTTTTTCTCACCGTCGTCATGGCTTATGTCGTGGGCGACCGTATGCTTTATCGGAGGCTTGTTCTTCCTGTGGAAAGATATCTGCAACAGCTTCAACTTTGTCGGAGCACTCGTTGACGGTGCGACCGTTACGGAATATATCGTGCACGTATACGTCAACGGAATTTGCGTAGACTCAAAGCATGTCATAAGCAGCAATGCACCGGGATTTGTAATGTCTGTTCTGATTGGCTTCATCGTATATATGATTTCATTCCTGCTTATGCCGATAAGACTTGTGGTACTTCTTATATCCGATATTGTTCACGCAATAACCGGCAGTGAGGGAGGCTTTTCACTGTTCGGAAATCTGTCCGGAAGCGTAGGTGTGCTTCTGGTTCTCTATGCAATAATCATGTTGTTCTGCGCTGAATTCGTTCTCGCCGCAATATTCGGCGTTATCGGAATTGTTCTTTTGATCGTTTCAAGATTCCTTTGCAATATGGCTTCGGAAATATAAGCTGATATAAGATAACGTCCCCTGAATTTCAGGGGGCGTTGCCCTTTATATTGATTACTGTATGAAGAAAAGTTTGTCTTTTAAACTTTTCAGAAGATCGCTACAACCGCACCATTGTACTTTTCGTTGATGAAGTTCTTTACATCGTCTGACTTGAGAGCCTTTATAAGAGCCTGAATCTTGGGGAGGTTTTCGTTACCGCTCTTTACAGCTACAATGTTTGCGTAGGTCTGAGCCGCATCACCTGAAGCATCTTCAACTGCGAGAGCCTTGCTTATGTCAAGACCTGCGGCAAGAGCATAGTTACCGTTGATAACTGCTAAAGAACCTGCATCGCTGTTTGCGAACTGAGCGGCAACCGTATCAGCCTGTACCGTTGTTATCTTGTAGCCGTGGTTATCCTTTATGTCAAGCGTTGTAACGCCGTCCTTGGCATTTGCACCTTCGGGAAGTTCGATAAGACCTTCCTGCTGTAAGAGAAGAAGCGCTCTTGTTTCGTTGCTGTCATCGGCAGGGATTATGATCGTTGCGCCTTCCTTGACATCTGCCAGCTTTTCAACGCCGTTGCCGTAAAGGCCGAACGGCTCATAGTGAATGAGTGCGGCGGGAACTATGTCTGTTCCGTTCTTCTCATTGTAGTTGTTGAGGTAGGGTGTGTGCTGGTGGTAGTTTGCGTCAAGCTCTCCGCTTGCAACTGCGTTGTTGGGCAGTACATAATCATCGTAAATTGTGATCTGAAGATCGTAGCCTTCCTTAGCGAGCTTGTCCTTTACAAATTCGAGTATCTCGCCGTGCGGTGTAGCTGTTGCACCGATCTTTATAACGTTGTCTGTGTCTGCTGTGCTTTCAGCTGTGCTTTCTGCCGAGCTTGCGGCAGATGATGTTGCGTCTGATGATGAAGCATCGTTTGAAGAAGCTGTCGAGCTTGTGCCGTTTGAACTGCACGCTGTGAGTGTTGCGCCTGCAAGAGCCGCTGTAAGTATTAATGATAAAATCTTTTTCATGTCAATTCTCCGTTTCTGCGGTTTTACCGCCTGTCAATGTTGTATTTTGTTTATCGTTTATCTTTCTTTGTTCTGCACCGTTAGTTTACGGTTTTTATCTCTTTATATACTCTTTATATACAACATCGGCACATTCGTCCGAAACGGAAATTCTGTCGCAACAGCTTTATGAAAAGCAGTGACATATTATATCTCTCCTTACTTGTTTATACGTTTGTCTGCCTTGCGTGCTATCAGCATACCAAGCTCCTGAATAAGCTGTACTATGATAACCGTGAGCAGAACGCATATCCACACAATATCGTTATTGAAACGCTGATAACCGAATGAAATAGCTATCATACCAAGTCCGCCGCCGCCGATCGTTCCTGCCATTGCCGAGTAGCCGAGAATGGTTACAAGGGAAATGACTGCGCCGACCATGAGTGCGGGCTTTGCTTCGGGGATAAGCACCTTGTATATTATCTTGAATGTTGAACTGCCCATTGCCTGAGCCGCTTCAATAACGCCTTTGTCAACCTCTTTGAAAGAGGATTCTGTCATTCTTGCCACATAAGGTATAGCCGCTATAACGAGCATTACTATCATTGCCTTATTGCCAAGACTTGTTCCGACAATAAACTTTGCCGCCGGTAAGCAGGCAACCATCAGAATGATGAACGGGATACTGCGGAAAATATTAACTAAAATACCGATTATTTTGTTGAGCCACGGGATAGGGTGGATTCCGTCCTTATCGGTCACTGTAAGCAGTACGCCTATCGGAAGTCCGAAAACGTAAGCTACGAATGACGAGATGAACGTTAAGTATATCGTTTCCCATATACCCTGTAAAAGTACGCCTTTATCCCACAGCTGTATAAGATCGCCTGACATTTTTCTTCCCCCTTACACCTGTGAATAGGTAACGCTGTTGGCTTTAAGATATGCTGTTATCTTTTCTGCCGATGTATCATCATCGGGCAGCTGTACCAGAATCTGACCGTATGCCTTGCCGTCAATGTCCTTTGTATCTGCGTGAAGGATATTTACCGGTGTGTTGCATTTTAATATCATATCGGATAACAGCGACTTTGAAGAATTTTCGCCGTTGTAGATGATCCTTATCTTCTTTCCGTGTTCGCTTGTTACCGGAAGCTCGCCCTGCGGCATTATGAGCTTTTTGGCAATATCCGACCTGGGATTTGCGAATACCGTTCTTACATCGCCTATCTCAGCGACTGTGCTGTTATCAAGCACTGCGACCCTGTCGCATATACTGTCTATTACCTTCATCTCGTGAGTTATCACTATTATAGTAACTCCGAGTGTGCGGTTGATTTTCTTAAGAAGCTCAAGCACCGACCTTGTTGTGTCGGGGTCGAGTGCGCTTGTTGCCTCGTCGCACAGAAGATAGTGCGTTTTGGCGGCGAGCGCTCTTGCTATTGCTACTCTCTGCTTCTGTCCTCCCGAAAGCTGTGACGGATAAGCCTTCGCTTTATCGGAAAGTCCTACAAGTTCGAGCAGGCTTTCGGCTCTTTTTACAGCGTCCGTCTTTTTCATACCTGCTATTTCAAGCGGATAGCAGATGTTCTTTATTACGTTTCGCTGTGCGAGAAGATTAAAGCCCTGAAACACCATTCCGATGTTCTGTCTTGTTTTAAGAAGCTCTTTTGTTTTAAGGCTCCCAAGCTCCTTGCCGTCTATTATTACCTGTCCCGATGTCGGGCGCTCAAGGTAATTTATACAGCGGACGAGTGTGCTTTTGCCGGCTCCGGAAAGTCCGATGATACCGAATATCTCTCCGTCGTTTATTGTTATGTTGATGTCTTTTATCGCAGTAACGCTGCCTTTCGAGGTGCGGTACGTCTTTTCAAGGTTTTTAAGCTCTATCATATATCCTCCCATAAAAATAACGGACGTTTATTTTACGTCCGTGCGTTTGAATATCCGACAGGCTCAGACTTTCTTTCGGGACAGACGTATTATATTGTTTGCACACATTCGCATTTTATTGTTTGCGGTTGTCGGTTTCATCCGGTCAGCCCCTTTCGTTTTCGTTGTTATGAGTATAACATACTAAACCTATGTTGTCAATATGTTTAGTGGATTTAGCTTGTCGAAAATAATTACACAATCCTTATCGCTTTTGTAGGTTTTGTATAAACGAGGCTGAAATAAATAATGCGGTAATTATTGACTTTTAAGAAGCGATATGTTATAATTGAGTAAACTCAAGACTAAACTATTGATTATAATACTGAGGCTGATAAGGAGGATACAAATTGAAGGGATTACAGCCAAAGGGCATAGCAAGACGGAACAAGATGCTGCTTGCGGCTATTCAGTTATTTTTAGAGCAGGGGTACGAAAAGACGACCACTGCACAGATAGCAAGGGCGGCAGGAGTGTCACCGACATCGTTCTTTGCGGCATTTGAAAATAAGGAAGCGTTGCTTCTGACGCTGACGCAGATCATGTTTGACAATCAGTTTGCAAAGGCGAGGGCATTCGCAAAGGATATGGAGCCGCTCATGGTGTACTGCCTTGAAACGTCATTGCAGATATATATAACCGAGCTGTCCGAGCCGCTGAGGGAGATATATGTAATGGCGTATACCCTGCCAAGCACTACGGAATATATTTTAAAAAGTACAGCTGTGCAGATAAAGGCTATATTTTCGCCGTTTATGCCTGATGCGGAGGATAAGGATTTCTACGAGATGGATATAGCGTCGGGAAGTATTATGCGTGGCTTTATGGCGAGAAAGTGTGATATGTACTTCACGGTGCAAAAGAAGATAGAGCGTTTTCTTGAGTGCTGTCTAAAGCTGTATGATGTGCCTAAGGAAAAACGTGCGAGCCTTATAGAAGCTGTGCTTGCGTTTGATCTGCACTCGGTAGCAAAAAGGCTTATAGATGAGATAGTCGCAAGGGCGGAAACGGGGCTTGAAAAAGCAATCGAAAGTACTATAAACGAAAAAAACGAAAAAAACGAAAAAAGCAAAAACGAATAATTACGGAGGTGGGTTATGTTCAGAAAGATGAAAACAAGGAAAAGGCTGGCGGCGCTAATAACGCTTATTGCGCTGTTTGCATTTTCGGGGGTGATGACGGTTGTGACGGCGGCGCAGGAAGCGTCGCTTGTATCCGCAACGCTTACCACGGACAAGGAAAGCTATGACGAGGGGGAAAACGTTAATATTGCTCTTACGGTGAAGAACGGCAATATTTACGGGATCGATAAGGTGAAGTCTGAAATCGGATTGCCGGACGGACTTACACTGAAGAAGGGCGAGCTTACCGACGGTGAATATACACTTGCGGCAGGACAGAGCAGGTCAAATGAGATAACGGCTTATATAGAGAAAGCCTCAAAGCCCGGCGATACTACCGACCCTGTAAACCCCGGCAATCCCGAAACGGACGGTTCTCTGTGTCCGCTGTGGCTGACGCTGAGTATTTTGTCGGGTGGAACGCTTGCGGTTCTCGGTATTAAAAAGAAGTGCGGAAAGAAGATATTGTCACTGTTCTTATGCGCCGTGATCTCGCTGACTGCGCTTCCGACAGATGTATTTGCAGACGAGGTCATAATGCCGAATGCAAGCGGAAGCGTTACGGCAAGTAAGGACATAACCGTAAACGGTGCTAAAAAGACAATAACCGCAGAGGTTACATATAACGAGAATAAGCTATCGGAAGAAGATGAGGTCACAGTGACCTTTGATGCGGGCGACGGTACGCCCGTAGCTCCGATAACCGTTAAAAAGGGTGAAACGATAAGCAGACTTCCCGAGTCATTCGGTGCGGGCAAGGCGTTTATGGGCTGGTTTACCGATACGGCATTAACAAACGAACTGTTTACCAATACTCCGATAAACGAGGATATGACCGTATATGCCTCGTTTGTGGAATCTGCCGATGATTTCCAATCGGGTGTGAGAACCACCTACTATGTGGAGGACTGTGCGGAATATCAGCCGATCACGCTTATTTGTGACGAAGAAATAACGGCTAATAATGTATGGCAGTATATCACCTTATTTGCGTATACGGGCGATACTCCGAAAAATTTCGTTGTAACATCAAACGAGAAGGATGAATATACACTCGTTCCCGAAACCGCATACACAGCCGGCTGTATGTACCGTATGACAGCAGGCGAGGGAGTTACATTCAAGGGCATTGAAGAAACGGTCAACGAGTATACATTCAAGATATACAAAGAGCAGACTAATATAATCGAGGTCAGGGACAATATCAAGTATCTCGACAAAGCCAAGCTGTTCGCTACGGATAAAACCGATGAGTATATGGTTCAGGCGGATTATTTTGAAGAAAATTCTCTTGCTGTGGGCGATGTGCTTTGCATTGACAACGGCACGAAGAATTTTACCGAAGACTGCCTGTTTGTAAAAATTACAGATACAATAAAGGACAGAAACATTTACTACATTCAGACAGCCGATTGCGAAGCGGAAGATGTTTATGACAATGTTGATGTTTATTTTGTCGAGCCTGCAAAAAACAAGTTCCTTGAGGAGCAGATCGACACCGAGGCGTTAGCGGAAGAAGTAAAGAACAGCGAGGGCGTACAGCAGCTGAACCTTGTGCTTGCGGCACTGCTTGCCGAGGATGAAACCGTAAACGAGATAATGGAGGGCGAACCGCTTGTTAGCGATACAGTAACCGCCACTGCTTATGCCACTTCGGACGATGACAGATTAAAGGATTTCTCGGACTATTCACGTCCTAAAGAGGATACGCTCAAGAGCATCGCCGCAAGTCTTGCTATCGGTCTTTCCGTATCCGTAAAGGTCGGTGAAGCAGAAAATGATAACTTTACTACTGTTAATCCGGATTACTGGTCGGTCATTACATTCGAACTGAATTATAAGACTACCATTAAGAAAAAACTCAAGGTAGATGCAACATTTACAGTAAGCGAATATCTTAATGTTTCATTCCAGGGCTATAATTCATTTGAATTCAAGTGGTTTGAGCTGCCTGAGCTTGAATTCAACTATGCGGCTAATATCTATACGCAGACGGATATTGAACTTAAAGTTCTTGTCTGCTCGGTAGGCGCAAACAGCTACAGGAATATCACGAGCGAAGTCGCAAAGATGCTTGGCAGTGATGAGAAGAACGATACCGCAGGTCTTGTAAAGGACGTCAAGGATATGCTTAACAAGAAGGGCGGAGAGATAGAAATATGCCGTATACCGTTCTTCACGGCATTTAAACCGCTGTCGCTGTTCCAGCTTAACTTTGAACTTAGCCTTGTTGTAAAGATGAGCTTCGCAGGCGGTATAGGAAGTAAGTTCTCGATACTTGACGCAACGCAGGTAGGTACGCACGGCAACTCAAAGGATAAAGAATTCAGTATGTACAAGAACAAGCTGGTCGAGGGCGACAGATACAGCTTTGATCTTACGGTATTCGGATATGTCGGCGTCAAGATGGGCGTATCCGGACAGCTTACCGTTTCGTTCACGGGTTTAAGGCGACTGGGCGAGGTCGGCGTTGAGGTTCAGGTAGGCGCATATCTCGATATATACGGTCTGGCAAAATATCACGTCGTCAAACCGGATCACCGATACAGTACGGTATATAGGACGCTTACGGGCGGATTCTATCTTGAAGCGGGAATTTATCTCGAAGTAAATCTTGTCGCAGAATCAAAGATATTCAAATTGCGGCTTGAAGCACCGCTGATACCCGAAATCAAGTGGCCGCTGTTCTCAATGGGCGATAAAGACCTTGTTATATGCCTTAACGACGTGACAACTCCGATATTATTCAGCTCAAACGGCACTTACTGGGGAGAGGTCAATGTGAATGATCTTCCGGCAGTGTCCGCACAGACGCTTGATATTACAACAGGCGTGATAAATTACAATGCGTCTGTACCGTGGAGCAAGCTGTCGATGAATGTTTCGGGCGAAGGCTTCAGAATGCTCTATGACAGGAGAGGCAAATTTATCCGTTACGAGCAGCCATACACCATGTCAGGCTTCTATAAAAACAGTATGGCCGAAGGTGTCGGTCAGATACACTATACAGGCACGTCACTGCAATTTACAAAGACCGCCGACCCCGAAATGAGCCTTACAAAGTCGGTAAAGGTTATCTGGTACGATGAGTCGAGAGTTAAGGAAGAGGACGTAGGCAAGATATTCACAGTCAATTTCTACAGAGAGGTTGACGGAGTTAAAACTCTTGTTGAAACAAGAAAAGTACCTGCGGGCAGTCTTGCAGGCTCGTACAACACAAATAACGCTCCGGACAGCTGGATGTACATTGACTGCAAGTGGAAGGATAAAGATCCGTACTTTATAGCTGTTGACCACGACAACTATGAAATAGTATACACCGCAACAAGAGCGCAGACTCTTATGGAGATGGAATACTATGATACCGTAAACAAAGAATGGGTAGTAGAGCTGTGGGCGGTAAATGCCGGTGATGCTCTTAAAGTACCCGATAACTCAAGTGACGAGTATATGAAGCTAAGCTCCTGGCACGCAACCTACGGAATACCGTTCGGTTTTGAAAAGATGTATAAGTATGCCGGAAATAAGCTCAGAGCGATAGACTCCGGATGCCGCAAGGATTACTATACAAGCGGTCAGCCGACAGACAAACCGCTTTACAAGGTTACGGGCAACACCCAGAGAGCCGCTTCCGAAAACTTCTATTTCAATCATCACAACGACTATCAGAAGGTTGCACTTCACTTCAGTGCAAATTATGACAGAGCGCTGATGAACGTAACGTACAATTATTATGATTATAACGGCAATAAGAAGTCTACAACCGTAAAGACACCTTACGGCACAAGACCGGAATTTTTCCTTTCAAGCTGGCCTTACGGTAAGAAATTCATAGGCTACACCCCTGACGGCGGTAAAACCGTATACGATGCTGATACCGTATATTCGGAGAATTTGCCTTATGTATATGAGGATGTAACGTATGATGCGGTTTACGAGGCAGGAATATACGATGTTGAGATACAGTATTATGATGATGTTGCCCGTGAATTCAAGACATATAAGACGCTGAAAATAGAGGGCGGCTCACAGGTGCCTCAGTCGGTATTTGACGAGGCTTGGAGCAAGCTCAACCGGCAGGAGGGTACAACAATTCAGTTCATCGACTGGAGCGATGTATATCTGAGTGATGTATATGGTGATGCTTACCTCAACGAGTTTATACCCGATAAGACGCTCATTCACAAGAGTATTATACTCCGTCCGAGATTCAGACGTAATGTTACAATTAAGCTGGATGCAGGCGACGGCAGACTGATATTTGAAGAAAGCAAAGAGTTCAAGAGCTACAGTCAGGATAAATATGAGGTAGAAATTTCACGCTGGGCAACTAAGGATGCCGATAAGTACAACGATTATCAGCCTACAGGCTGGAAGGACAGCACTACAGGCGAGATATATGCCTTAGGTCAGAAGGTTAAGCTCGATTATTCGACAACGCTGACAGCGATCTATCAAGCTACACCCAAGACCTATACGGTAAATGTATCCACACCGTACGGTGTACTTCTGAACGGAGAAAAGACCGATAAATTCAGCGGCGGATATGATGCTTATCTCGCATTCGTTGAAAAGTACAACAATTATACTCCTGCCGATGTTGAGGGCGAGGGATATACTCTCGTGTTCAAGGGCTCATCAAGCAAAGCGTCCGAGGACGGTCTGACGCTTGATATAGTCTTCGGCAACTGGCAGAAGAATGTTCACAAGCACACGTTAAAGCTGGACGCAAACGGCGGTAAGCTGGCAGGAAGCGATGAACGCACGGCGGATTATGGTACTCAAATCAAGCTGTCGGATATGGCTGAAGCGTCAAAGACGGACGACCTGAGAGATTATATCTTCGGCGGCTGGAAGGACGAGGAAGGAAATATCTACGGCGCTGACGATATAATAACGCTGAAAAAGGATACGACATTGACAGCGGTATGGAAAAACGGTGCATACAAGGAATACACGATAACCTTTGTCCTCGATAGTAAGACGATAAATAGAGTGACCTATCACTACGGCGACGCTCTCCCGACATTCGGCGCACCAAAAGAAGCTGACGGATATATCTTCGGCGGCTGGTCGTGGTACGGCACTGAGGGCGCATTATCTGGACAGCCCGACACGATGCCTGCGTCAACGCTTACTGCAATAGGTACGACCACAAAGTGCTATATATCCTACGAATTTGACGGTACGGTATACGGCACAAAGGAGGTCGGCAAGATAGGCGATACGATAACCCTTATCGCAAAGCCGACAAAGGATTATTACGATGTGACCGAATGGTCTGCAGACGGTATCACTGTAACAAACGGCAAGTTTGTAATGCCTGCTCACGATGTTACATTCAAGGCAACCTCATCGCCCAAGTTCTATAATGTCAATATGACGGTTGACGGAAGCATAAGCTCCGACAGCCCGATGAAAGCACAGTATATGAGTACGGTAACGCTCCCTGAACCTCCCAAAAAGAGCGGCTATACTTACTACTGGAAGTCTGACGATGTTGCTATTTATGAGGAAAGCGGCAAATACAAGTTTACGATGCCTCATAATGATGTAAGCGTTGAGTGCGTTTATACAACCGCAACCTACAACGTCTACTATATGATAGATGGCGAGGCTACGCCGTATATGACTATCACCGATGTCCCTGCAGGCAAGGAAATGTTCGCTTATATCGACCCGCCACGCAAGGAAGGCTATCTGTTCAACGAAACGTGGATATGCACAGACGTTTCTCTTGTTAATAAGGAAGGCAGATACACAATGCCCGACAGAGATGTTTACTTCTGTGGAAGATTCGCCAAGAACGATGACACTATGGTTATGCTCGGCGTAGAGGTGTATGTTGACGGCAATCCCGAAACGCATTATACTCTTTACACGAACAGAGGCGAAACCGTAACGCTCCCCGATATATTCATGGACGGATATACAAAGTCATACGAAAGCGACACGCTGACAGTCACAAACGGAAATGTCACAATTCCGACAGGCGAGGATGTCTTTGAGGTATCGCTCAGGATAAATTTCACCAAGAGTTAAACGCTACAAGTTTTTCTTGTTCCGTCACAACAGCCCCGACCGCAAGGTCGGGGCTGTAACTGCATAATCATATAAAAAATCCTCACGTTTTACCGTGAGGATTTTTATGTTTATGTGATTACTTAACTATCGTAATATCGGAGCCGAACCACTTTGTTGAAATATCGCCGAGCTTACCGTCAGCCTTCATCTCGCCCAGTATCTTCTGAACTTCGTCACGCAGTGCCTGATCGTTCTTTCTGAATGCGATAGCGTACTGTTCTTCTTCAAGACCTTCTGCCAGCTTCTTGTAGTCCTTGCCGGAGTTCTTGATCTCGTAGTCTGCAACTACTTCATCAAGGAATACAGCGTCAACAACGCCAAGCTCAAGCTGCTGTAATGCTTCTACATTTGTAGCGATGGGGCTGATCGTTATATCGTCCTTGATTGCGCTGTTTTCAAGTATTGTCTGTGCAGAAGAACCGTTCTGAACAGAAATCTTCTTGCCCTTGAGGTCGTCCATCTTTGCAACTGTCGAATCGCCCTTTACAACGAATACCATAGCGTTCTTCATATAAGGCTCTGAAAGATTCATCTTCTCCTGACGCTCTTCGTTTATGCTAAGACCGTTCCATACGCAGTCGCACTTGCCGACATTAAGGTCGGTTGTGAGCGTATCCCAGTTGATAGGCTGTTTTACAAGCTTTACACCGAGTCTGTTGCAAACTTCCTGCGCTACGTCAATATCGAAGCCGACGATCTCGCCGTTCTCGTCAGTGTAGCCCATAGGCTTGAATGTAGCGTCAAGACCTAATATGAACTGACCTGCGTCCTTTACCTTCTGCAGTGAGTTGTCGCCCTCTGCCTTGCTTTCTGTGACAGATGTGCTGTCGCCTGCTGTTGCACTGCTGTCTGCGGCTGAAGAATTACCGTTTGAGCTGCAGCCTGCAAGACCGAGTGTAAGAGCGGCTGCCATAGCTACGGCAATTGCCTTAAGATTTAATTTTTTCATTTTTATTTCCTTTCTGAGCGTTTTACACGCCTTAAAAATTACTTTAATATAGTAACACACAAATATGAAAAAGTAAATAGGCAAAATGAATAAAACGGCGGAAATTTGCAGGATTTCAGCAAATTTCCGCCGTTTTTTTGTTTTTAAAAGCCGATATTATCAATAAAGATATTCGTATTGGGAAATATCGGGGCATTTTGAGGGCTGAAGCTCGTCTTCTTTGAAGCTGTATCTGATATTCTGATTATACATATACCACAGGCAGACCCTCATACCGCTCATTTCAAGGTGAGTGCCGTCTTCAAAGGCATACTTTTCCTTAAGCTTGTTATCACTGCCTTTAAGAAGGTCGGTAGGATCGACAAAATGATAGTGGCTATAGTAGCAGTTCTCAATCGCATATCGCAGTGCGGAATTATACTCGTCTATCTTTTCGTTCTTGCAGAACTTACTGCGGACAGGAGTTACAGCCATAATAATGAATTCGCTGTTCGGACTTGCCTGCTTGCACTGGTAGAGAAGCCGCATATAGTTTTCTACAAACTGTTCTTTCGTGGTAAGGTTTACATCGTTAAGACCCATTGAGAAAAGAACGTATTTAGGCTGCTTGTTGTAAAGGTGAACAAGCACATCTGTGCTTAAATTGCCCGATGGTATAAGGAACTGGTGTATGTTCCACGCCGCTATGCTGGGTCGTGCAAGGTTGTTTTCCTGCTTGAAGTATCCTGCGCTTGCAAAGCCGGAGCAAACGCTGTCACCGACAAGTGCGAACTGGTCGAAATATTTGTACATAGCGTCTGTGATAGTGTAATCAGGCTCAGGCTCAGGTACGGGCAGAGGTTCTTCTTCTTTTATCTGAGAAGTTGTCTTATCTGTATCGGCAGACGTGCTTTCGGTCTGCGAATATGTATTGTCGTAGCTTATACCGCCGTCGGATATGTTGACGGCGTAAGCGTTGCAGGCTGTGCATATAATAGCCGCCGCAAGCGGCAGACACAGCAATATGAAACATTTCTTAGGCGAAACGGAACCGTATTTATTATAAAGCATTATATTTCCTTATTCTGTAGGGCGGTACAAATTACCGCTAAAGTATATAGTAAACCGATGAGGTTATGTTTCTTATTTAATTATAATGCTGATTTTACACTTTTGCAAGAATAAATTTACAAAATGTCGAAATGGGTCAAAATTTCATTGAATTGCACAACGATAAGGCAGATTTCACGGAGTTTTTATGTAAAGTGTATTTTTGCGGATCTAAGTACAATATGTTGTGCTTTTTACACCAAGTTACATTGAGAAATACAGGGAATAAAAGAGGGCGGCGATGATAGTTTTACCTGCATAAAATACAGCTATATTTATGACGCTGAAAGAAAAAGTATGATTATCGGCGGGAATGGCAGGTAGAACTTACGGAGATTATACCTTATCGGGTATAATCAGCGGGGATGAGTTACAAATTATACCCTTTAGGGTATAAAAATTAAAGCAAATGCTTGACATTATACCCTAAAGGGTGTAAAATGTATTCAGATTATAACGGCGGAGATGATTTTCGGTGAATAAAATAGCACAGTTTATAAAAACTAAGAGGAAAGAAGCAGGGCTTACACAGGAAGAATTTGCGATGCGTTCCGGGCTTGGTCTGCGGTTTGTTCGTGAACTTGAGCAGGGCAAGGAGACTGTGCGTATGGATAAAGTCAACACGGCGCTTGCAATGTTTAATATGGAAGCGGTGCCGGGAAGAAAGGAAGGCGGAAAGTGATGATACTCAGAACAGCTTATGTTTATGTCAGAAATATTTTTGCAGGACAGCTCTGCGAAAGTGACGAGGGATATACTTTTACCTATGACAAGGCTTATCTCGAAAGCAAAAATGCAAGTGCCGTTTCACTTACTTTGCCTCTTAGCGAAGAAGCATACAGTTCGAAAACCTTGTTTTCTTTTTTTGACGGTCTGATTCCTGAGGGGTGGCTTTTAGATGTGGTGAGCCGTAACTGGAAAATCGACAACAGGGACAGATTCGGTTTGTTATTGGTTGCCTGCAAGGATAGTATCGGTAATGTTACAATTATGGAGGAAAAATTATGAAATGTCTGTGCTGTGGAAAAGATATTGACAAAAACGGTGAAAACGGGTGGCATAAAAGCTGTATAAAGCGGTTTTTCGGTGCATCAAAATTACCTGAAATAGAAATTGATGATGAAACGCTGAAAAAACTTGCCGATGAAACGGTAAATAACGGATTGACCGTTCCGGGAGTGCAGAAAAAACTGTCATTGCATCTTATTTCGGAAAATAAGTCGCCAAAACTCACCATTGTGAATTTTCCTACCGGTTATATTCTCAAGCCTCAGGTGCCGCAGTATGAAACCTTGCCCGAAGCCGAACATCTTGTAATGTCTATGGCGGATATAACGGGAATTTCAACTGTTCCGCACGCTCTTATAGGTAGTAACGGTACTTATGCGTATATCACAAAAAGAGCAGACAGGATAACGAACACCGACAGAACAGCAATGCTTGCAATGGAGGATTTCTGCCAGCTTGATTTAAGGCTTACGCAGGATAAATATAAAGGCTCGTATGAGCGCTGTGCAAAGGTGATAGAACGATACTCGTCAAGGGTGGGATTTGATATGACCGAACTTTTTATGCGGCTTGTTTTTTCTTTTGTGACGGGAAACTCGGATATGCACCTTAAAAACTTCTCGCTGATAGAAACTGCCGAAAAAAGCGGAGAATATGTTTTATCCCCTGCGTATGATTTGCTGCCTGTAAATGTTATTCTGCCTGCCGACATTGAGCAGACAGCTCTTACGCTGAACGGGAAGAAGCGAAATATACGCAGGAAGGATTTTTATTCGTTTGCCTATAAATGCGGTATTCCTAAAAATTCTGCAGAGAATATGATAAAAAGGGTAGTATCTTTAAAAGAAAAATATGAAGCTATGTGCCGTGATTCGTTGCTGTCGGATAATCTGAAAGAATGCTTTATACGTCTGATAAACGAAAGATGCGATATACTCAGCTGAATAATAAAACCCGACAGATACGTTTATTGAATCGTACCTGTCGGGTTTGTTTCATATTAAAGCACCTTTGATAAAAAGTCCTTAAGTCTTGGATTTTTGGGGTTTGCGAAGAATTCATCGGGAGGCCCCTGTTCAACTATCTGTCCGTCCGACATAAACATTACTCTTGACGCAACCTCACGGGCAAATCCCATTTCGTGAGTTACGACAACCATTGTCATACCGTCGTCGGCAAGCTGTTTCATAAGATCGAGAACCTCTCCTACCATTTCGGGATCGAGTGCCGAGGTCGGCTCGTCGAAAAGCATAACATCGGGCTTCATGGCAAGCGCACGGACGATAGCGATTCTCTGCTTCTGACCGCCCGATAACTGCGGAGGATAAGCGTCTGCCTTGTCTGCAAGACCGACACGCTCTAAAAGCCGCATTGCCTCTGCGTCAGCCTCTTCCTTTGTCATAAGGCCAAGCTTTACGGGAGCCAAGGTTATGTTTTTCTTTATCGTCAGATGGGGGAACAGATTGAAGTGCTGGAACACCATACCCATCTTTCTTCTTATAAGGTTTACGTTAGCCTTGCGGTCGGTGATATATTCGCCCTCAACGCAGATGCTTCCGCTTGTCGGCTTTTCCATAAGGTTAAGGCAACGCAGGAACGTGCTTTTTCCCGAACCGGAAGGGCCTATGATAACTACCTTTTCGCCTTTGTAGATATGCTCGTTTATCCCGTTGAGGACGTGGAGATTATCAAAAGATTTGCAGAGATCCTTAACGTCTATCACTCTTGCCAAGCCTCCTCTCAAGCAGTTTCTGGAGTTTTGTCAGAACAAATACCAGTATCAGATAGAATGCCGCCGCAATGAGAAGCGGGGTAATAAGGTCATACGTCTTTGAGCCTACATACTGTGCCGCTTTGGTAATATCCGTTACCGCAATGTAGCCTGCTATCGAGGTTTCCTTTACCAGTACGATAAATTCGTTGCCGAGTGCGGGAAGTATGTTCTTTATAGCCTGCGGAAGCACGATAAGCCACATTGTCTGACCTGCGCCAAGACCGAGCGATCTTCCTGCTTCTGTCTGACCCTTGTCGATAGACTCGATACCTGCACGGACAATCTCCGCAACATAAGCGCCTGAGTTTATACCGAAGCACAAAACTGCGGCAACTATTGCGTTTGCACCTCTGTAGTTGAACAGAACTGCGTTTATGAGCAACAGCTGTACAAGTACGGGCGTACCTCTTATTACGAATACATACAGGTCGCATATCTTAGCTATCCAGCCGATACCTCTCCTGCCTGCGCATAACTGCTTTACTACTGCCACGAAAGCACCGATAAGAAAACCGAGAATAACCGCAAACAGCGATATGAGCAGTGTGTTTCCGATACCGCTTAAATAGAATTCATAACGGTTTTCTCTTATAAGCGCCTTGTCAATGGCATCCCATATACCAAGAAAGAAGTCCAATTCTTAATTCCTCCGTCTTATGCCTTTCAAAAAACACGGGCGGCATTTCACCGCCCGGTAGTTTTATCAGTCAGCAGAATTATTCAGCCTTGCTGTCAGCGTCGGCATTTGCACCTGTTGTGTGCTTGAGTGTGAACTCGTCAACCTTGCCCTCGTCAATCAGCTTCTGAAGAACCTTGTTTACCTTTTCTTCAAGCTCTGTGTTGCCCTTCTTGAAAGCGAAAGCGTACTTGTCTGTGAATACCTCGCCGTCAAGGATCTCAAGGTTGTCGTTACCCTTTACCATTTCCTTTGCGGGAAGCTCGTCCATAACGATGCAGTCAACCTTGTCGTTCTTTAAGTCTTCTGCAGCCTGAACATACTTTGTATAACGTGAGGGCTCCTTCTTGAGATCGTCTGTTACATAGAAGTCTGCAACTGTTGACATCTGAACTGCGATCTTTGTGTCGCCGCCGAGGTCGTCAATGCTCTTTACTCTGTTTGCGCCCTTGAGTACAACGATAACCTGCTTTGACTTAGCGTATTCGATTGAGAAGTCCATAACTTCCTGACGCTCGGGAGTAACCGAGATACCTGCTGCCGCAAAGTCAACCTTGCCCTGCTGAACTGCTAAAAGCGCACCGTCAAAGTCCATTGTCTGTATCTCAAGCTCCATACCGAGCTCTTTTGCAACTTCTTTTGCAATATCAACGTCGATACCTACAACATCGTTACCGCTCGTATATTCATAAGGAGCGAAACCGGGCTCTGTAGCCATAATAAGCTTGCCGCCTGTTGTGCTTGACTGACAGCCTGCCATAGCAAGACCGCAGGTAGCGGCAACGAGAATGCCTGCAATTATTCTTTTGATCTTCATAAAAATACCTCTTTTATATTTCTTTGTTTTTTGTGCGCTTTCTGCGCTATCGTTAATATTATAGTGCATTTCTTTTCAATAAGCAAGAGTTTTTCGTTTTTTTGTGTAAAATACATATAAAAAATGTGCCGCAGTGAGATACTGTGGCACATAATCTTTGCTTTTACGGCTTACTTTCTTGAGAATAAGCCCTTTTTCTCGTAAGGCTCGCTTGTAATGTCTTTAAGCTCGTAGCCTGTGGGCTGCATAACCTCTCTGATCTTGTCTTCGGAAAGCGCCTCCTCGCTTATTATCACGGTTTCTCCCTTTGAATGAGAAGAAGTGACCTTCTTTACGGGAAAAGCGTTTCTGATAGCGTCGTTGACGTGTGATTCGCACATCCCGCACATCATTCCGTCGATTTTAAGTGTTGTCTTTACCATTGTAAATTCCTCCGTTACTTTATTGATATTACTTTATAGCCGCTGTTTTCAACGGCTTTTTTAAGCTGTTTGTCGGGTACTTCGCCTGAAAGCTCAGCCACTGCGATACCGTCTGTATGGCTTGCCGAAGCGCTTGCCACCTGCGGAATAGCCTCAAGCGCAGTCTTTACATGATGCTCGCATTTTTCGCACATCATACCCTTTATTTTTATAGTCTTTGTTATTTTCGCCGTGTCGGACGGCTGTATTGCAATATTATTCATCGGCTTTGCTTTTCTGTCGTGCTTTGTGCTGTACAGCCTGCAGAAATTGAGCCTTAACGCATTCGATACGACGCAGAAGCTGGAAAGGCTCATCGCCGCCGCACCGAACATGGGGTTAAGCGTAAGTCCGAGCGGAATAAATACGCCTGCGGCAAGCGGAATGCCGATAACGTTATAGATGAATGCCCAGAAAAGATTTTCGTGTATATTACGCAGTGACGAGCGGGAAAGCCTTATTGCCGCAGGAACATCGGTAAGTCTGCTCTTCATCAGCACAACATCGGCGGCATCTATCGCAACGTCTGTTCCTGCGCCTATAGCGATGCCTGTATCTGCGGCGGTAAGCGCAGGTGCGTCATTTATGCCGTCGCCTATCATAGCGACCTTACCCTGTGCCTTTAGCGAGCGGATGACTGCCTCTTTTCCGTCGGGGAGAACGCCTGCTATCACCTCGTCAATGCCTGCTTTTTTGGCTACAGCCTTTGCGGTACGCTCGTTATCGCCTGTCAGCATTATTACCCGTATGCCCATATTTCTGAGCTGTTTTACTGCATTGGGGCTGTCGCTCTTTATCGTATCGGCTACTGCTATCATACCGAGCATACGGTTGTTTTTGCAGAAAAGCAGGGGAGTCTTACCCTCGCCTGAAAGACGGTCCGCTTCGGACTTTATTCTGTCGCCGACAGCGATCTTTTCACCGATGAACTTAAGACTTCCGCCGTAAAGCGTATCACTGCCGATGGTAGCTGTAAGTCCGTTTCCGCTGAGCGCCTTGAAATTATCGACATTCTGTGCCGTTACTTCGTGCTGTGAGCCGTAAATGTTTATCGCTTTTGCAAGCGGGTGTTCGCTCTTTGCTTCAAGCGACAGCGCAAGGCTAAGAAGCTCGTTTTCGGTAACATCTTCCGCAGGGATCATATCCGTTACGACCGGCTCTCCTGCTGTTACTGTGCCTGTTTTATCAAGCACGGCTATCTGAGTTTTTCCCGTCTGCTCAAGCGAAACGGCGGTCTTGAAAAGTATGCCGTTCTTTGCACCGACACCGTTTCCGACCATAATCGCAACGGGAGTGGCAAGTCCGAGCGCACACGGACAGCTTATCACAAGCACCGATATTCCTCTTGCCAGAGCATAAGCAAAATCCTGCCCGAGCAACAGCCACACTATCGTAGTGACAATGGCAATTGCAATAACGGTCGGAACAAATATTCCCGATACCTTGTCGGCGATCTTCGCAACGGGCGCTTTTGTTGCCGCCGCATCGCTCACCATTTTTATTATCTGCGATAAGGTGGTATCCTCGCCTACACGGGTAGCCCTGCAGGTGATGAAGCCCGTCTGATTTATAGTAGCCGCCGAAACATTATCTCCGACCGTCTTATCTACCGGTATGCTTTCGCCTGTCAGTGCGGATTCGTTGACCGTGCTTTCGCCGTCTGTTACTACTGCGTCAACGGGTATGCTTTCGCCCGGACGTACAACGAATATATCGCCCGTCATCACTTCTTTGGCAGGAACGGTATGCTCAGTGCCGTTCCTTATTACGTTTGCAGTCTTAGGGGCGAGGCTTACAAGCCCTTTCAACGCATCGGTGGTTTTGCCTTTGGAACGGGCTTCGAGCAGTTTTCCGACCGTGATGAGCGTCAGTATCATAGCCGCCGATTCGAAATAGAACTCGTCCATATACATCATAACGGCATCTGCATTTTGGTGAAGCTGTGCATCGGTCATCATAAACAGGGCGTATACGCTCCATATAAATGACGCACCAGAGCCGAGCGCCACAAGCGTATCCATATTCGGTGAGCGGTTGATAAATCCCTTGAAGCCGTTTATAAAGAATCTGCCGTTTATAATCATTATAATTGCGCTTAGAAGCAGCTGCACAAGACCCATAGCGACATGGTTTCCGTCAAACCAGGACGGAAGCGGAAATCCCCACATCATATGACCCATTGAGAAGTACATCAGTATCACAAGAAAAACAAGTGACGCTATAAGCCTTTTTCTAAGTCCGGGCGTTTCGGTATCACGCAGTGAATCGGCATCGGCATCGGTATCGTTATTTTCCGTTTTTGCGCCTTTCAGCCTTGCGCCGTAGCCTGCCTTTTCAACGGCAGTGATTATTTCCTGCGGTGACGCTGTACCCTCGACACCCATTGAATTTGTAAGCAGGCTCACCGAACACGAGGTTACACCCTTGACCTTGCCGACCGCTTTTTCCACTCTTGCACTGCAGGCGGCACAGCTCATGCCTGTGACATCGTACTGCTCCATAATAAGACCCTCTTTCTTTTGCTGTATATCTTTATATTATGTCCGTCTGACGCTATTTCATCAGCTTTTGCAGAGTTGTGACAAGCTCGTCTATGACCTCGTCCCTGCCTTCTCTTATATCTCTTGCAACGCAGCCTCTTATATGGCTTGCCAGCAGTTCCTTATTGAAGGCGTTCATTGCGGCATTGACAGCGGCGGATTGAATAAGTACATCGTTGCAGTATGCGTCATTCTCAATCATAGCCTCGATGCCACGCACCTGTCCTTCAATGCGTTTAAGGCGGTTAAGAAGCGCCTTTTTGTGCTTTTCGTCCCTTACGGTATGCTTTTCACAACACGGACAGACTTTTTTGACAATCGTTTTATTTTCACTCATAGCGTTACCTCTGAATTTTTGCTGTAGCTTTAATATACCCTCACGGGGTATTTTTATTATATACTCCCCGGGGGTATTTGTCAAGGAAAAAATGAAAAGGCTGAAAAAATTGTTGTCCGGACGTAAAAATGACCCCCGCTTTTAAACGGAGGTCATTTCTTCTTGATTCAGTTCATTATATCTTCCAGTCTGACAGCCTTATCGACACGGTCATATATCTCTTTTTCTAATTCTGCGCTATATTCAAGGCGGATATTTCTGTACTCCCGTGCGTCCGCTATAGCTTTAAGGCAGGCGGGCTCTTTATCGTAAGTTCCTGCTTTCAGGCACTCGGAAAAGCTGTTTATCGCTCTTATATATGCCTTGTTTTTCTTGTCATCCGTATCGCAGATAAGCGGTTCGGTCTTTTCGAGATATATCGGTCTTATATGCGTGTGATCCCATATACCGTGCTCGTCAAGCGTAAGCACGGGGACACCGAAAAAGCTGACATATAAATCATTGGAAGGCGGATTGCTAAAGTCCGCATCAGCGGCTATAACGCCGATAGCGTTGTCGGTTACGTCTTTTACTATAGTACCGCAAGAGAACTTTATCGGAAGCGCGAAGCATTTTTGCTCGAATCTGTCATTCCTGTATTCATATGTATCGTTTTCTTCTTCCGGGCTCATTTCGCCGCAATAGAGGTAATCAATATTTCCTTTGTTGTTAAACTGTATCTCAGATACCGACTCGCCGTAGGAAAAGACTGTTATCGTTTCAGCGGGTTCATCGGTCGTGTGCGGGTGCCAACGTAAGCGGACTGTTTTGGTGAACTCATCGCAGCTGCTTATAATCTTTTTCTTGTATATAGAACAAGAAAAATTTCCTTTTGAAAGATATCTTTGTGCAAAGAGTATTGACATTTTGTAGCTCAAGAAATAGTTTTGGCAGAGTTTATACTGATCCTCAAATACATAGAGATAACTGCCGGATGAGTTGTTCTTGATGCGTTCGAGCTTTCGGCTCTCGAAATCTAACCTCTCTCGGATCTGCTTTTGCAGATTTTCATCGCTTGTGCTGTCGCTCAGCTTTTGCAGCTCCTCCAGCTTTTCGGTATAGGAAAGCGTGGTGGAGTTCCACAGCAGTGTCGCTTTATTGGCATCGCTTAGCTGAAAGCCGTTTTTGCTGAGTTCATCTCTTATGTAACGGCTCGGAATAAGTCTTGTAAATTTCATTATTCACCTCATCTCATCTGAAGTATGTCGGCTCAAAGTGTGTATCGCCCGGCGATTCACAAATAATATCTTTTCTTACAGCTTCTTCCAACCCTCGCATTAGTTCTTCATCAGAGAACTGAGCTAGGTAGTTTTTTATTTCTGAAAGAGAATAAAACTCTCCTCCTTCTCGAAATAATTCAAACAAGGCTATCTCTACTCGGGAAAATTCTTCAAGATAATTCATTGTTTTCGTCCTCCTCAGTGGGTATATAATTTTCCGGATTTTCAGTAAACTCCATTTTCTTGGATACTATGTATGATTTTGCTTGTTTGAGGTTCATCTTGGAGGTAAGGACCCCGAAAACTGCCGGCGCAAATGCATTTAAGCAATTCTGAAGGAATACGACAAGCATATGTGCTGTCTCGTTAGGAAATAGTCCCAAATAAGAGTAGTCAACGATCAGCTGATACTTTATGTCGTAATTACCGTCCTCAGTCATGCGAAGCTGCGGGCAGAAAATAGCGGATCGTTCTTCATCGTCATCGAAATGCGTCGAATGCTGCTGTATTGATAGGTGATTTTTCACTTCGTTTATGACATTCAAAAGCCTGAAAAGCGAAGGGAACCGTTCTAGGTTAGTGGTTACGAGCTTTTGCCCTACTGTATTATAGTAGGCTCTTGCCAGAATACAATTATCGGAAAATGTAATAGCAGATTCAATAAAGCCTCCGGGGCTGTCTTTGCCTTCTGTGACGAACAGAATCTCTGTATTGTTCTCGTCGTCTTCTTCCGGCTCTGAGTGCATGATCTTTAGCGTATCGAGGTAATCTGAGATTAACTCTAAGGCTTCTTCTTTGTTCATAGTAGTGTACCTCCTTAAAGTGGAATGCTTATGTTCTTAAGACGTATTATATCATATAGAAATGTGCGTGTCAAGCATATTCGGCAGAAAATTTTTCGAGCTTCTTGACTTTTTGTATAATTGGCTCGGTGTGGCGAATTTTAGTGCTTAAATATAGCAGGCGATTAACTCGAAGTTCCTTTTTTGTCTATAGCACATTTCTTTGCAGAGTGCTTGTGACCAGCATGTGATAATTATAACACGGATGATTCAAGCTGTCAAGCGAAAGGTTTGTGAGATGCACCAAAACAGTATTGATTGACATAATTCGAAAAAGAGGTTATAATTAATAAAAATTCGGTTTCGTAATAAGAGAGGGATATTGTTATGACAACGTATATGTTTAAATCGTTTCCTGCCAATCGCAGTTGTAATATTAATCTGGCTGAGATAGAAAAGCAGTACCATATTTTCACCACTGCGGTCGATAAGTGCAATGCAGGTATCACGTTCAGAAAAGACGGCAAGAAGTTCAGTGTCTACGCAATTAACGAATCCAGCGTAACGCTTGTGCTTACATCGGAAACGGAGCTTTCCTCGCCTGCAAGAACTATGTCTGCTTTCAGCAGAGAGTTGCTCAGACTGAACACGGAACTCAAAAAAGAGAAAAATACAGAAAAAATTATTGACGATATGGTTTACAACCATTCTCTTTTCAGAACCGAAATGATAGATAAGAATGCGGCTCCTGTCCAGACTATCGAAAACATAAGCTCGACCGAGCTTATAAAGGCCATTGTAGATCTGCTGTTTTCTTCTGATACAGGCTACAGCACAAATCAGAAGAAAGAAACAATTGATGAGCTGAAAAAAATTATGCTTCCGTATATAAAATAAACGGCTGTATCTTCGGACTTGCCTGTAAGGCACAGACTTTGCCTTCAAGCCTGACAACATAACTCCGACACTGAACGTCAGGGATATGCCGGCTGAAAATTACCTCTTGAAAAATCAGAATCAGCGTGATATAATATGACAAAAGAAGAATCAGCGCAATGCATTCAGCTGTATAGCGCTTTGCGAGGTCCGGCTTCAAATAACAAGGCGTTAACCGAATAAATCAAAGGCTGCAGAAATGCGGCTTTTCGGTAAAGTATGAGTTAGGCCGCCCTAATCTAAAGCACATATATCGGTTAGGTTAATCTAACAGTAAGAACGAAAGCGTTTTGTTAAGAGATAACCTATGGCGTAAAAATGTTATGCAAAAGGCTGTTCTTGCTTTACAAAAAATGCTTCAACATCATTCCGATGTCGGAACTACGGCTTCGGTTTGACATATATATTTTTATCTGGGAGGATAATTACAATGAAAAAGTTAGGTTTATTTGCCGCAGGTGTTCTGTTTGGTACAGCAGGTATAAAACTGTTAAGCAGTAAGGATGCAAAGAAAATTTATGCCCGTACCGCCGCCGCTGCACTGAGAGTAAAGGACAGCGTGATGACCACAGTTACCTCTGTGCGTGAAAGCGCAGGCGATATTTATGCGGAAGCAAAGGCCGTGAACGAAAGTCGTGCGAAGGCTGAGGCTGAAGCTGTGGTGGAGGATACTTCTGCTGAAGAAAGCAAGGCGGAATAATTTATGAAATGTAAGATCCTACACGATTTGCCCGGGCGGATGCGTGTGCATCTGTGCTGTGGGCAAATGAGCTTATCGCAGGCTGATGTACTGGAATACTATCTTCGTGCAGGACAGGGTATACGGGATGTGAAAGTATACGACCGTACCTGTGACGCAGTAGTTGTGTATGACGGAGTGCGTGAGAGCGTTATTTCTGCGTTGGCATCCTTTTCGTTTGCCAAAGCGGAATCAACGGTGTCCGTTCCGGAGCATACCTCCCGTGCATTGAACCGTGAGTTCGAGGATAAGCTGGCTTTTACAGTAATGTGCAGGTGCGTATCCAAGCTGTTTTTGCCGTTGCCGGTCGCTTCGGTGCTGGCGGTGATCCGTTCCGTAAAGTACATCAAGGAAGGACTATCGGCGCTGTGGCACGGAAAACTTTCCGTTGCCGTACTGGACGCAACAGCCGTAACCGTGTCGATAGTGCGTGGAGATTTTTCTACTGCAGGTTCTGTTATGTTTATGCTTCGATTGGGCGAGATACTTGAGGAGTGGACGCATAAAAAATCTGTGGCCGACCTTGCCGGTGCAATGAGCTTGCAGGTGGATAACGTCTGGAAACAGGTCGACGGCAAAGAGGTGCTGACAGATATACGCACCATCTGCCCGGGTGACCGCATTGTTATCCGTACCGGCAGTATGATACCACTTGACGGTAAGGTGGCACAGGGTGAGATAACCGTAAACCAGTCCTCGCTTACCGGAGAATCGTTGCCTGTGGCAAAGCATGCCGGAAGTCCGGTTTATGCAGGAACGGTAGCCGAGGAGGGCGAGTGCGTCATAACGGTTGAGAAAGCGTCCGGCAGCGGACGTTATGATCGTGTTGTCCGTATGATTGAGGAATCGGAAAAGCTGAAATCAACCGCAGAGGACAAACCCTCACGGATGGCGGACAAGCTGGTACCTTATACTTTAGGCGGTACGGTGCTGACTTATCTGCTGACCCGTAATGTGACAAAGATGCTTGCGGTGCTGATGGTTGATTTTTCGTGTGCGCTGAAGCTGGCTATTCCTATTGCAGTGCTGTCTGCTATGAGAGAATGCAATGCTCACCGCATTTCCGTCAAGGGAGGTCGCTTTTTAGAGGCTGTGTCCAAGGCGGATACCATTGTATTTGATAAGACGGGTACGTTGACCTATGCGACACCTAAGGTTGCACAGATTGTTTCTTTCGGCGGACACAGCCAAACGGAAATGCTCCGTCTTGCCGCCTGTCTTGAGGAGCATTATCCGCACTCTATGGCAAATGCCGTTGTTGAGGAGGCAAAACAGCGTGGGCTTACGCACGAGGAGTATCATTCTCAGGTGCAGTATGTAGTAGCACACGGCATTTCAAGTATGGTAGAGGGTAAGAAGGTCATTATCGGAAGCGCACATTTTGTATTTGAGGATGAGTGCTGCATCGTCCCTGAGGGAGAGCAGGAAAAATATGACTCGCTTCCTGCCGAGTATTCTCATCTGTATCTATGTATTGACGGAGAACTGGCGGCGGTCATCTGTATATACGATCCGCTTCGCCGTGAGGCACACGAGGCGGTAAAGGCACTTCACGACAGCGGATTTACCAATGTTGTAATGATGACGGGCGATAACCGACGCACAGCGGAGGCTGTTGCCGCCGAGGTAGGCGTGGACGCTGTTTATGCGGAGGTTCTGCCTGAGGACAAGGCTTCGTTTATCCGTCAGGAAAAGGCGAATGGTCATACCGTTATTATGGTCGGGGACGGCGTCAATGATTCTCCTGCATTATCGGAGGCTGACGCAGGCATTGCCATCTCGACCGGTGCGGCGATAGCCCGTGAGATTGCAGACATCACAGTTGCTTCGGATAATCTTTTTGCACTGGTAACGTTACGCAGGCTCAGCGAGGAGCTGATGAAACGTATTCACGGCAGCTACCGTTTCATAGTGCTGTTCAACCTGTCGCTGATAGCGCTTGGAGTTGCGGGAGCGCTTCCGCCTACTGTTTCGGCATTGCTCCACAACGGCTCCACACTCGGCATCAGCATGAGAAATATGACTGATTTATCTGACGAGGAAAAACCGTAATAAAGTAAATATGATAAAGGAGCGGAGAAACGATTGTTAGTTTCTCCGCTTTTTTGTATATGAAGGACGCTTGACAAAAAATCCGGTAGCTGTGACGGCTATTTGGATACCGAAGAAATTATAAAACGAATGAAAAGGATGCGGCACAGCTCTGTTTATCATACGCAATTTCACGATAAATCGGAAAGCACTTCCGGAACAGGAATTGTGCGTATTTACCGAAGAATACGATGCGGAATTGTGCAAAACGGAAAATTTTCAGAATCTCTTGAAAAACAGTAGGATTTATGCTACAATCAAACTGCCGGAAACGTTTTCGGTAATTTGATTCAGACAACAGGTGAGCCATTGACTATAAAGGATATTGCAAGACTTGCCGGCTGCGGCGTGAGCACGGTTTCACGGGCGCTTAACGGCAGTAATGAGATAAGCGAACAGACCAAAGAACGCATAAACGAGGTTATCCGTCAGTATAACTACACGCCTAACGGCAATGCACGCCGTATGCGCAGGAGCGCAGAAAAGACCATACTGCTCATCGTTAACGGCAGCAGTAACCTGTTCTTTTCACCGCTCATCGAGCAGATACAGATAGCGGCTTCTTCTGCAGGATTCCAGATCGCAGTGAATCACATTGACGAGCAGGAGGACGAGGTGCAGTTTGCGTCAAGGCTCTGCACGGAGTTAAGACCTGCCGGGGTGATATTTCTCGGCGGCGATATGCGAAACTTCAAAAGGAGCTTTGCACGGATAAAACTGCCCTGTATACTGAGTACGGCAAACGCTGAGGAGCTTGGCTTTGAAAACCTTTCCTCCGTCAGTGTTGACGACTATGACGGCGGCAGGGCGGCGGCTGAACATCTGTTTGACCGTGGTCACAAAAAAGTCGGGATACTCGGCGGCGACCTCAGCTCCTACGGTCCTTCGGGATTGCGTTACGGCGGTTTTTGCAGTGTATGCTCTGAGCGTGGTGCGGATATTCCCGACAGCGAGCTTTGTGCATATACGTTCAGCTCTGCGTATGAAGCGGCAGTGGCTCTTTATCATAAGTGCAAGGGTATGACGGCGGTGTTCGCCATGTCGGATATTATCGCCGTGGGTGCTGTACGGGCATTTCTCGATATGGGAAAGCGTGTGCCGGAGGATATTTCGGTGCTTGGCTTTGACGGAATCGAACTGTCTGAATACAGCAACCCCAGAATAGCAACATTAGCTCAGCCGATCCACCAGATTTCAAGTCTGTCTGTGCGTATGCTGGTGAATATGATCGAAGACGGCGCCGAGGCGAGCCATGTAACGCTCAGGGCGCAGTTCAGATCGGGCGGCTCAATGGGCAGAATATAGATTTTGTTGGAGGTCAACATGAGAAAAAGCGGTATCTTACTGCACATTGCGTCACTGCCGAACAAATACGGCATCGGCACGATGGACAGGGAAGCATATAATTTCGTTGACTGGCTCAGAAGCGCCGGTCAGAGTCTGTGGCAGATACTTCCGCTGTCACAGACGAGCTTTGGCGATTCGCCGTACCAGAGCTTTTCCATATATGCCGGAAATCCTTACTTCATCAGCCTTGAGACGCTGGAGGAGGAGGGGCTTCTGAAGCATAAGGAATATGCGGATATTAACTGGTGCGAGGATCCGAGATATATCGACTACGCCACGATGTACGAGAACTTCTATAAAGTGATGAGGCTCGCATTCGGGCGCTTTTCTAAGGGAAGGAATGGTAACGTTTCCGAAGAATATAAGGCATTCGTTGCCGAAAATCCGTGGCTTGAGAATTACACGCTGTTCATGGCGCTAAAGGACGCACACGGCGGAAAAAGCTGGTGCGAGTGGGAAACATCGCTTCGCCTGCGTGACGTAACGGCGGTATATTCCGCAAAGAAGAAGTACGCAAAGGATATGGAGTTCTACGCATTCCTTCAGTTCGAGTTCTTCCGTCAGTGGTACAAGCTGAAGAAGTACGCAAATGACAACGGGATACAGATTATCGGTGATATTCCGATATACTGTGCCCTTGACAGTGCTGATGTCTGGTGCGAGCCACAGCTGTTTCAGCTTGACCGTGACAGAGTGCCTACCGTCGTTGCGGGATTCCCTCCGGACGGATTCTCGGAGGACGGGCAGTTGTGGGGAAACCCCATCTACGACTGGGACAGAATGAAGCAGGAAAACTATCGCTGGTGGGTCGGCAGAATGAGCTTCGCAAAGAAGCTGTATGATATTGTCCGCATAGATCACTTCATCGGTTTCAACAGCTACTATGCCATCCCGTTCGGCAGCAAGACAGCACACGGCGGCGAGTGGCACGATGGCCCGAAATACGATCTGTTCAATGTCATAAAGAGAGAAACCGGAAAGGGCGGTATCATAGCGGAGGATCTTGGAATAATCACTCCGTCTGTGAGAAAACTTCTCAAGCAGGCGGCTTATCCCGGTATGAAGGTACTGCAGTTTGCTTTTGACCCTACGGGAAAGAGCGAGTATCTTCCGCAGAACTACACATCGCAGAACTGCGTTGTGTATACTTCCACCCACGACAGCGATACGGCGCTTGGTTGGTTCAACAGCCTTGATCGCACAACAAAGCAGTTCGTGAAGGAATATCTCGGGGTGCGCCATGCGGCCGAACTTCCTGAGGCATTCATCGACATCGCATGGAAAAGCACCGCAGATATGGCTATGACTACAATGCAGGAACTGTGCGGATTCGGAACCGAGGCACGCATAAACGTTCCCTCCACCATCGGAAACAACTGGCGCTGGAGGACACTGGAGAGCGACTTTACCGCTCAGAGTGCGGCGTATCTCGACAGACTGACCGAAATATGCAACAGAAAACCTCCCGTTAAAAAATCAAGAAAAAAACGATAATTGAAAGGAGCATAATATGAAGATTGAAAATTTCAAGGAGAAACTCGTTTCCATCTGTGAGAAGGAATATCACGCACAGCCGAAGGAGCTGACGGCAAATCAACTGCACTGCGCAGTTTCAAAACTCGTTATGGAGGAGCTTTCTCCCGTGTGGGACAAGAGCCGCACGGCACACGATAATGCACGCAAGGCAAGCTATCTCTCTATGGAGTTCCTGGTGGGCCGTGCAATATACAACAACCTGCTGTGTCTTGGGATACTTGACAGCACAGCCGAGGAGCTGAAAGCGCTCGGCGTGGATATTTCCGAATTTGAGGAGGTCGAGGATGCCGCTCTCGGTAACGGCGGTCTGGGCAGGCTTGCGGCATGCTTTTTGGACAGTGCGGCAACGCTTGATCTTCCGCTGGACGGCTACGGAATACGCTATAAGTACGGTCTGTTCAAGCAGGGTATCAAGGACGGATTCCAGACCGAAACCGCAGACGATTGGCAGAGATACGGCGACCCGTGGAGCGTTCGTCGTGAGCAGGAAACTGTTGTGATACACTTCGCTGACGGCGATGTGAACGCAGTTCCCTACGACTATCCCGTTATCGGATACGGCACTGAGAATGTAGGCACTCTGCGACTCTGGCAGGCTGAAACCGATGATGAGTTCGACTTTGACCTGTTCAACCGCAGTAAGTTTACCGAAGCCGGAGAAAAGAAGCGTGCCGCCGAGGACATTTCCCGTGTGCTTTATCCCAATGACGAAACAGAGGCAGGAAAGATACTCAGACTGAAGCAGGAATATTTCTTCAGCGCCGCCGCAGTTGCCGATCTTATCAGAAAGCATAAGGCAATTTTCGGCACGATGGAGAATTTTGCGGATTACAATTGCATTCAGATGAATGATACTCATCCCGTTATCGCTCTGCCGGAGTTTATCCGTGTGGTAATGCGTGACGAGGGCTGGAAGTTTGACAAGGCTTTCGAAGCGGCAAAGAAGGTGTTCAACTACACCAACCATACCATCATGCAGGAAGCGCTTGAGAAGTGGGACAGCAGACTTATCGAACGAATAGTCCCCGAAGTGTACAGCGTTATGATAATGCTCAACGAGGCATTCGAATCCGAAATGCACCGCAGGAATGTTCCGCAGGATAAGCGTGCGGTTATGCGTCTTATAAAGAACGGCACTGTGCATATGGCAAATATTGCGGTATTCGGTTCTTCCTATGTGAACGGCGTTGCGGCTATACACACAGAGCTGTTAAAGACTACCGTACTGAAGGACTGGTACGAGCTGTACCCCGAGAGATTCCAGAACAAGACAAACGGCATCACACAGCGCAGATGGCTGGCTTTGTGCAACCGTGAACTTTCCGCACTCATTACCGAACTGCTCGGTGATGACAGCTGGGTAACCGATCTTGACAAGCTAAGCGGCCTTAAGAAGTATGCGGACGATGAGAGTGTGCTTCGCCGCTTTATAGATATAAAGCACGCTAAGAAGCAGCAGCTTGCCGAATTTATCAAGAAATCGGAGGGAATTGAAATCGACCCGAAATCCGTTTTTGATATTCAGATCAAGCGTCTGCATGAATACAAGCGTCAGCTTCTGAACGCATTCTCGATACTGTATCTTTACTACGAGATAAAGGACGGAAATCTCAGAGATTTCACTCCCACTACATTCATTTTCGGTGCAAAGTCCGCACCCGGATATTACCGTGCAAAAGGCATTATCAAGTTTATTAACGAGGTAGCAAAGCTCGTGAACTCCGACCCGGATACAAAGGATCTGCTGAGAGTGGTATTTGTGAGCAATTACCGTGTTTCCTATGCGGAGAAGCTGGTGGCTGCGGCTGATATTTCCGGGCAGATCTCCACGGCGGGTACAGAAGCATCAGGCACAGGCAATATGAAGTTTATGCTCAACGGTGCAGTTACGCTCGGCACACTGGACGGCGCTAACGTTGAGATCGCAGAGGAAGCCGGTGCAGAGAACGAATATATCTTCGGTGCGACAGTAGAGGAACTGGAGAAGATTATGCCGGACTATGTTCCCCGTGACATTACAGAGAGCGATCCGAAAATCAAGCGTGTGGTATCCGCACTTATTGACGGTACCGTTTCCGACGGTGGAAGCGGCGTGTTCAGAGAGCTTTATTTCGCACTTATGGAGGGCGCAAGCTGGCACGTTCCCGATCATTACTACCTTCTGGGCGACCTTGACAGCTATGTTAAGGCAAAGCTGGCAGTAAACCGTGACTACAGCAACGAACTTGCGTTCGCAAAGAAGTGCTGGCTGAATATCTGCTCTGCGGGTAAGTTCAGCTCAGACCGCACCATCGCTGAATATGCAAAGGATATATGGCATATCGGCAAGGTGTAATTCACCGAGTTTTGTATCGGATTTTATTTTCGGTTTCGTTTGCAGTGAAACGTGTTATAGTATTGTAACAACGTTTCACCGGAAACGTTGCCATTATCCACAAAAGCAACAGATGGTAATTGGCTATTATGACAAATTTACAATTGTTTTTTGAATTTTTAAGATTTATTGTATAAATTCGCTTGACAGACCAAAAAAATCTGTTATAATTAAACCAGAATTTCGAACCAAGTAATCAAATTTCGAAACAAATCCGAATCAGCAGGGTAGCACAGACAGCCTGCTTTTGATTTTAGAATTTTTGTTTCGAAACAAGACTAAAGTTTCGAAATGCAATAAAAGTAAGCAAGTGATTACATTCAGGAGGAATTAATTATGAAGTACAGGAAGATCATGACAGCGATAGCTTCTATGACAATGGCAGGCGTAATGCTGGTCGGCTGCTCAAGCAACAGCACAAGCGGCACAAGCAGTACAGACAGCGGCTCTGCGGCAGGCAACAGCACAGCTTCTTCAGGCGGCAGCGAATCCACCGCCGGCAGCGAGAAGGTAAGCCTCACAGTATGGGGCCCGCAGGAGGATCAGGAACTGATCAAGAAGATGTGTGACGAATTTGCAGCTGCAAATCCCGAAAAGACCTACACATTCACCTACGGCGTTGTCAGCGAGGCAGACGCTCAGAAGGAAGTCAACAAGGACATCTCGGCAGCGGCTGACGTATTCGCTTTCGCTTCAGACCAGACAGCTATACTGGTGAACGCAGGCGCACTCTACAGAGTAACAAAGAACAAGGATCAGATCGTTGCGGAAAATTCTGAAGCTTCTATTTCAGCGGCTTCGATAAACGGCGAGCTTTACGGCTACCCTTATGTATCTGATACCTACTTTATGTACTACGACAAGTCCAAGCTGACTGAGGATGATGTAAAGTCAATCGAAGGCATTATGTCAAAGAATATCGACGGCGTTACAACAAACTTCGCATTCGATACAGATAACGGCTGGTATCAGGCAGGCTTCTTCTTCGGCGCAGGATGCAAGCTCTTCGGTGATGACGGAACCGATCCCACAAAGTGCGATTTCAATAACGAGCGTGGCTATATGGTAGGCGAATATCTTATCGACCTGGTAGCAAACCCCAAGTTCGGTGCCAACTTCGATGACTCGCTTGTAAAGTCAGGCTTTGCAGATGGCACTTTAGCAGCTGCAGTTTCCGGTGTATGGAACGCAGGCGAAATCCAGAAATCTCTCGGCGATAACTACGCAGCTACAAAGCTCCCCGAGTTTAAACTCTCAAACGGCGAAACCGTTCAGATGGGCAGTATGGCTAACTTCAAGATCATGGGCGTAAACGCTGAAACAAAGAATCCGCTTGACGCTATGGCTCTTGCTGAGTGGCTCACTAATAAGGACAACCAGAAGACCAGATTCGAGAATCGTTCATACGCTCCCACAAACGTTGAACTTGCAAGCGACACAGCTACTATGAACTCCAACATCGCTGTAGGCGCTCTTGCACAGCAGGCTAAGTACTCAACCGTTCAGACTTCTATCGGTCAGTGCCAGAACTTCTGGACACCCGCTGAGGCTTTCGGTCAGGAGATTATCGCAGGTACCTGCACAAAGAGCAATCTCCAGGATAAGCTGAACGCTTATGTTGAGGCAGTTCTCGCAACACTCAGCTGATAAAACAGCATTTAAGGTAATTCACCAATAAGTATATATGTTTCTCCAGGTTCCATTTCTTCGTGGGCGGTGTGACAGCCGCCCACAGAATCGGAACGTGCTTTATGCAGTTTCAATGCTTCCTGAATACTTGACACAGAGCAATATCGGTTGTATAATTTATCCGGTTATTATTTACGTCAAGTAGATCCTCCGGCAGCTGCATTGAAACTGCACAAAGCGGCAATACTATTCAAGGAGGTAACTGCAATGACAAGTCTTGATTTTTACGCTCTTCCGTGGTACAAGAAAATACTTGTTAAAATAGCAGAATTTTTTGTAGCCATCGGAAAAGGCGTCGCTAATTTTGTGATCGGGGCGCCCGGTGCCGTATGGCGTTTTATAAAAATGATCGGCAGGGGTCTTAGATGGCTTGGAAGTACCTTTGTTCACGGTGACGCTCTCACCAAGCTCTCATATATTATAATGGGTGCAGGAAACCTGTTCCGGGGTCAGATAATCAAGGGACTGATATTCCTGTCCGCCGAGGTAGCGTATATCGGCTTTATGATTGACTCGGGACTCGGCTTTATAGCAGGGCTGAGAAATCTCGGTACGGTGCAGAGAGGCTGGTACTTTGACGAAACGCTCGGCATTGATGTAATGCGTGAAAACGGCGACAACTCAATGCTTATTCTCCTTTACGGAATATTTGCACTGTTCGTAACTTTGGCATTCATATTCATGTGGGTGCATAACATAAAGTCGGCGTACAGCGCACAGCAGATCAAAAAATCCGGCAGGAAGCTGCCGGGCTTCGTGGACGATTTGAAGTCTCTTCTGGACGGACAGTTCCACAAGACGCTTCTTTTCATTCCCGTATCCGGCATCGTAGTATTCACGATAGTTCCGCTGGTCTATATGATCTCGCTGGCGTTCACAAACTACGATAAGGATCACCAGGTGCCTGCAAATCTGTTCACCTGGATAGAATTCGATAACTTCAAAACTATTCTCGGAAGTAATTCCACTATCGGCAACACTTTCTGGCCGGTACTCGGATGGACACTGGTATGGGCATTTCTTGCAACGTTCCTTAACTACTTCCTCGGAATAATTCTTGCGATGCTCATCAACAAGAAGGGCATCAAGTTCAAGTCTTTCTACAGAACGCTCTTTGTACTCGCCATTGCAGTACCGCAGTTCGTTTCACTGCTGGTAATGAAGAATGTTTTTGCTGAAGCGGGTCCTGTGAACGTACTTCTTCAGGAGCTTGGATGGATTTCATCTCCGCTGCCGTTCTTCACCGATCCGATGTGGGCGAGAATGACGATCATAGCCGTAAACCTGTGGATAGGTATTCCGTATACGATGCTTATCGTTTCGGGTATCCTTATGAATATCCCCGACGATCTGTACGAGGCGGCAAGGATAGACGGTGCTTCTCCGTTTGTAATGTTCAGAAAGATAACTATGCCGTATGTCTTGTTCGTTACTACACCTTACCTTATTACACAGCTTGTCGGTAATATAAACAACTTCAACGTTATCTACTTCCTTACCGGCGGTACTCCGGCAACGCTGGATTACTACCAGGCAGGAAAGACCGATCTGCTCGTTACCTGGCTGTATAAGCTGACGGTCAACTCGAGGGATTACAGCTACGCCGCAACGATAGGTATCCTGGTATTCATCATATGCTCGCTGCTTTCGCTGATAACCTTCCGCAGATCCGCATCCTATAAAAATGAGGAGGCGTTCCAGTAATGAGAGAGATAAGAAAACACTCCTACTCCTATCACAGAAAACAGCGCACGATCAATATCGTTATCCAGATCGTGCTGCTGATACTGGGTCTGATGTGGATACTTCCGCTTTTGTGGATAATCCTGACGTCATTTCGTGCAGAGCCCGGTTCATATACAAGCTACTTCTGGCCAAAGAGCTTCACGCTTGATAACTACTCGAAGCTAATCCTTGTGGATCAGCAGTTCAAGTTCACAAAATGGTTTATCAACACGTTTATCGTGGCGGTGGTATCCTGCATAGGCTCAACGTTCATAGTGCTTGCGGTGTCCTACGCTCTCAGCCGACTGAGATTCAAGATGCGTAAGCCGATGATGAACATTGCACTGATTCTCGGAATGTTCCCGGGATTCATGTCTATGGTCGCTATCTATTATATCCTGAAGGGTCTCGGCCTTACCGAGAATCCGCTTGTTTGTCTGACGCTGGTTTACATCTGCGGTTCCGGACTTACCTATTACATCGCAAAGGGATTCTTCGATACTATCCCGAAATCCCTTGACGAATCTGCGTACCTTGACGGTGCAACCAGGTCACAGGTGTTCTTCCGCATCACTATCCCGCTTTCAAAGCCCATCATCGTATACACGGTACTCACTACATTCATGGCTCCCTGGGTCGACTACATCTTCCCGAGTATGATTTGCGGTGCAAACTACGACAGCTATACTGTTGCGCTTGGTATGTTCAAGATGCTTGAGCGTGAGTTTATCGGTACCTACTATACGCAGTTCGCCGCTGCGGCAGTGCTGGTATCCATTCCTATCGGTGCGCTGTTCATAGTTATGCAGAAGTACTATGTCGGCGGTGTTACCGGCGGTGCGGTAAAGGGCTAATAAAGCAAAATCACTTTTCCGGGGGGGATCTTATGGCAGTCAAGAACGTAACTATCCAGGATATTGCCGACAGGCTCGGTATGGCAAAGAGCACAGTTTCGAAGGCAATCTCAGGGGCTACCGACATCAGCGAAAAGACCCGTGAGCGTGTGCTTGCCTGTGCCGGCGAGATGGGGTATCAGGTAAAGACTAAGCACGTTTCATATACTAAGTCGATAGTTGTCTTTATCTACGGAAGTATCCACTATGACAAGGTGGATCAGTTCGGCTATGAGATCATTCTCGGATTACAGGCCGCCGCTGCGGAGCACGGTATCGGGGTAAACATCACTGCTATAAGCGATGCCGAGCTGAAAAGCGGCAACTACTATTCTATCGTGTCGGGAGGAAACTGCGAGGGAGCGGTTTTCCTCGGCTTCAAGCCGCACCATGTGTTTATTGAGCATATACGCAGTCTGAATATCCCGCTTGTTATACTTGATAACAATGTTGATTATCAGCTGGCGGCTCGTGTCGGCTGCGACAGTGCAGAGGGAATTCGGCAGATGGTGCAGTATCTCTGGATGAGAGGTCATGACAGGATTGGATTTTTAGGCGGCGAGGAGGACAGTATCGTCACTCAGGAACGCTATCAGGCGTATTCAGACGCACTGAAAGAACTTGGGCTTGAGGAGGATAAGGACGCTGTCAGATACGGACATTTCTCTGCGAAAGGCACACGAAAGAGGATTCTTCCGATTGCTCAGACAGGAGTCACAGCAGTGGTTTGTATCAGCGACCTGTTAGCTTGCTCTGCAGTGCAGGAACTTGAAAAGGCAGGCTATGTCGTACCTGCGGATATAAGCGTGACGGGCTACGATAACCTCCCCGTGTCAGAATATTCGCAACCCCGTATTACAACGATGTATCAGAACCGGATACATATCGGAAAGACCGCATTCGTAATGCTTCAGCAGATGAACAGCGGTATCTCAATTGAAGCGGTCAGCCTTCGACCCGAACTTATTGAGAGAGAATCCGTGAAATTGATAGCCAAGAGAATTTTGCCCGAGGAAGACAAATGAAAAATACAAGATTTTTACTTTCAGCCGCAGCCGCTGTTACGGCGGCGGCTATTCTTTTATCCGGGTGCAGTACCCCGGAGGAAACTATGTCAGAAAGCTCACAGCCGCAGGCTCCGTCATACCGTTATGAACACGAGCTGAATGTGATAGACGATAACTACCGTAATTACTACCAGGTGTTCGTTTATTCGTTCTGTGACAGCAACGGTGACGGCATAGGCGACCTTGCCGGAGTCACATCCCGACTGGATTATATTCAGGATATGGGCTTCAACGGTATATGGCTTTCGCCTATAATGCCGTCGGATTCCTATCACAAGTACAGCGTAAAGGATTATTATGCCATTGACGAGCAGTACGGCACGATGCAGGATTTTGAGGAGCTTGCCGCAGAGTGTAAAAAGCGTGGAATAAAGCTGCTTATAGACCTTGTGATGAATCACAGCTCTAACGAGCACGAGTGGTTCCGGCACGCTTCAAAGAGCCTGCGCAGCGATCCGTGCGGTGCGGCTAAAGACAAGCCCTGCCTTAACGATAATATCTGCCCTGTGCATGATAAATACATCGACTATTATTATTTTACGGACGAGAAGCCTGTCGGAACGAACTCCTGGTACCGAATCGGCTCGAACCGGTGGTATCAGGCGGTTTTCTCAGAGCAGATGCCGGAACTGAATCTTGATAATTCTGCGGTACGCAGTGAGTTTGAGAAGATAGCTGACTTCTGGCTGGAAAAGGGTGCAGGCGGATTCCGTCTGGACGCCGTAAAGGAGTATTTCAGCGGCAACCCCGAAAAGAATATCGAGGTGCTGGATCAGTTTATGAAGCACTGCAAGACGGTTGACCCGAAATGCTACGTTGTCGGAGAGGTGTGGGAGAGCTTCACAAACTATACTAAATACTACAGCTCCGGGATAGACAGCGTATTCGGCTTCACTATGGCACAGGAAAGCGGAAAAATCGCCAAGACGATCAATGGTAAGGGTGCTGATAACTCGGTAAAATCCTTTGCACAGGCAATGGCGACTGTCGAGCAAAAGCTGGCTTCCTACAGCGATACCGCAATTGACGCACCGTTCATAGGAAATCATGATACCAACCGTGGCGCAGGCATACTCGGATATAACGAAACGAAAATAAAGGCGGCGGCAGGATTACTGCTCACAATGTCCGGTTCGCCTTTCGTTTATTACGGTGACGAGATAGGCCTTTCCGGAAGCGGACGTGACGAGAATAAGCGTGCCCCGATGATATGGGACAGCGAGGGTACTGGACTTACTTACGGACCGCCTGATATGGAGCGGCAGGAAAACCGTTTTGCTGATGTGCAGACACAGCTTGCAGACGAAAATTCCATACTGAATTACTACAAGCGTGCGCTAAGGATACGCAATGAAAACCCCTGCATTGCAAGAGGTACGACCGAAGTGCTGACAGTGCCGGGACAGGATATTGCGGCGGTGCGCCGCACATTTGACGGCGACAGTATTGTGATTGTTTATAACTATTCCGATGAAAGCAAAGAGATCACGGAGCTTGACGGACTTTCCGAAATGCAGATACGAGGATATCTGACTGTTGATTCAGCAGAGGAGGTTCTGCTTGACGGCGGCCTTAAAATGCCTGCGTACAGCATTGCATTTCTTACCGGAAAATAACTACGGAGGTAATTATGGATATAATGCCTGATTTTGACCTTATCGACAAGGAATATGCGTATGACGGGGAGCTTGGCGCACTTTATTCTGAGACTCAGACTACGTTCAGAGTGTGGAGCCCGACGGCACAGAGAGCCGTGCTGAAGCTGTATCTCAGCGCAAAGGCAAATCTGCCGCATTCCGTTACTGAAATGAGCAGTGACAAAGGCGTATGGGAGGTTACCGTACCCGGCGACCTGCACGGAATGTACTATACCTATGAATTCACCTTTGACGGCTCGACTTGTGAAACGATAGATATTTACGCACGTTCTGCAGGTGCAAACGGCATCAGGGGAATGGTAGTCGATCTTATGCGGACAGATCCTGTCGGCTGGGACAGCGACCGTCCTGTTACGCTTGAAAGCTACACGGACGCAGTTATATACGAGCTACATGTCCGTGATTTCTCCTCCGATAAAAGTGCAAATTTCCGCCTTCGAGGAAAGTTCGGTGCATTCTGCGAGAACAGAGTGACGAACGGCTTCAGTGATACAGTCGGACTTGACTACATTGCTTCGCTTGGTGTTACGCATATTCATCTGCTTCCGGTGTTTGACTCACAGACGATAGACGAGAACGACCCCGAGGCAGGCTTTAACTGGGGATACGATCCGCTCAACTACAACATTCCCGAGGGAAGCTACACTACCGATTCCAACAACGGCACTGCCAGGGTAAGACAGTTCAAGGAGCTTATCCACGCAGTACATCAAAAGGGAATGGGTGTGATAATGGATGTGGTTTACAACCACACCTACAGTACGGAAGATTCCCCGTTTGCAAAGACCTTCCCCGGATACTACTACCGTTACAACAAGGACGGAAGTCTTTCGAACGGTTCTGCGTGCGAAAACGAATTTGCGAGCGAACATGCTATGGCGAGCCGCTTCATCGTGGACAGCCTTTGCTATCTGGCAAAGGAGTACAAGCTGGACGGATTCCGTTTCGATCTTATGGGTCTGCTTGATATTCATACGCTGAATACTGCGGCCGAGAAGCTGCGCAGGATAAATCCCTCCATAATACTTTACGGCGAGGGCTGGACAGGGGGAAAAAGCCCGCTGCCCGAGAGACTTCGTGCAATGAAAAAGAACGCAGTAAAACTGCCGCAGTACGCTATGTTTTCGGATGATTTCCGTGACGGTGTTAAAGGCTCCGTATTTGAGGACGAGGAGTGCGGTTATGTAAACGGAAACGCATCGGAGCTGTCGGAGATGATGAAGTCGGTAATATCCGGCGGAATCTACCGTATGGATGTGCAGAGAAAACGTTCTGAATGCTGGACGGATACTCCTCAGCAGGTCGTGAACTATGTTGAGGCACACGATAATCTTACTCTCTTTGACAAGCTGAGAATTTCTATGCCGGAGGCTTCTAAGCATGAATGTGTATCTGTAGATAAGCTGGCGGCTGCTCTTGTGTTTCTTTCACAGGGAATTCCTTTCATGCAGGCAGGGCAGGAGATACTGCGCAGTAAACCGTCGCCGGACGGAGGATTTGTTCACGACAGCTACAATTCCCCCGACAGCGTGAACAGCATTAAGTGGAACGATGTGACCATTCACCGCAACGTTATGGAATACTACCGTGGGCTTATCGCAATACGGAAGCGCTTTTCGGAATTCAGACTGCGTACTGCGCACGATATTCGCAGTCGTCTGGAATATGAAGATCTCGGCGGCGGTGCATTGGCAGTGCATTACGGCGATAGGCTGATACTGGTTATAAATCCCGGAGAAACAGTGCTGAAATACGATCCGGGTCGCTCTGCGGAAATTTACGCAGACAGCAGAAAGGCAGACGCTCAGCCGCTTTATCGGACTAAAGGCGCATTTGCCGTGAAGCCGCATAGTATTATGCTGGCAGGGCTGAATTAAAGCCGCTTTGCACAAAGACATTTATTGATTTTAAAACATTAAGAAAAAGACAGAATACAAGCACAAAACCCCGTCACAGAAACGCTCAGTGACGGGGTTTGTTATATGTCGAACAGCCGAAAGTCTTATTTCAAGCGGTTTTTTCGGGCATAGAAAAAGTCCACCGTAATTCTGATAGAATTACGGTGGACTTATGGCGGAGAGGAAGGGATTCGAACCCTTGTGGGGTTGCCCCCAAACGGTTTTCAAGACCGCCTCGTTATGACCACTTCGATACCTCTCCGTATCGTGCTATAATATTATAGCACGGATTTTTAGTTTTGTCAACACTTTTTTCGGATTTTTTTAAAATTCCTGCATTTTTGTCCGTAATACTGCTTTCGGGCTGAACGGCACTCAGTCAGAGCTTAATGTTACCGCCGAACATTTTAACAAAATCGGGTGCTTTTGCTTTAAAGCATTTTCCGTCAAGATAGGAAAGACAGCCGGCATCGGTAGTGAATTTAAATTGCAGTTCATAACTGCACAGTGCCTGATATTTGAAGCCGTACTTTTTGTTCAGCTTGTTGTTCCCGTATTTTCCGTCGCCGAGCAGAGCGTGACCGATATACGCAAGGTGCGCTCTTATCTGATGCGTCCTGCCTGTGAGCAGATCGACCTTTAACAGCGAGTTTTCGCCGTTGTACGCTATGACCTTGTACTTTGTCTTTATCGTGAGATTGCTTTTTGTCTTTTTGTCGCTGATTTTTACCGTGTTGGTGTCACTGTTCTTTTCAAGATATGCGGTAAGCGTTGCGCTGTCGGGAGTTATCTTGCCGCAGGCAATGCACAGATACAGCTTTGTAAGCTCCCTGTCCCTTATCTTCTGATTGAGTATTCTGAGCGATTCGGCATTTTTCGCCGCAATTACTATACCGCAGGTGTTGCGGTCTATGCGGTTGCACAGTGCCGGAGCAAACGAAAGTTCGTTTTCCGGATGATATTCGCCCTTGTGATAAAGATAGCTCTTGATGCGGTTTATAAGCGTGTCGCTGTCGCCGCTCTCGTCCTCGTGGACTACCATTCCGACGGGCTTATCCACAAGCAGAATGTTTTCGTCCTCGTAGACAATATCTATCTTATCGCTTACACCCGTAAAATCATCGGGGTTTGACTTTGCTTTCGGAATCAGCATTTCATCGGGGATAAACAGCTTTATTATGTCGTTTTCCGCAATATGCGTGTCGGGCTTGCATTTCTTGCCGTTTAGCTTTATGCAGTTCTTACGGGCGAGCTTGCAAATCTGCCCCTGCCCCAGCGGAAACGATTTAGACAAAAAGCGGTCAATACGCTGACCGCTGTCGTTTTTTGTAACCTTTATTTCTTTCATCGGTGGCTCACTTCTGTATTCTTGAAAAGCCGTACTGCGAGAAATGCTCTATCGCCTTGTTGAAGTAATCGCCCGAGCTTTGACAAGCCGTTGCAACATCGGTGAGCTTCGCTTTTGCCATTTCCCACTTTTCCTGCATTACCTCGTTATCATCGGCTTCAAGCCAGAGCTGGTTTTCCCAGATACCGTATTTAAGATTGATTATATATGCTTTTTTCATACTTCTCCTTTTTATTCCTGCCGAATTTTTCATTTCAGAAAAGCAGTTGAATACGGGAGGGGCAAGCCCACTCACCTATAATTTTGACGGTTCGCCGTGATTACAGCTTTCCGCCCTTTGTTCCGCCGAGCTTGCCGCCTGTAAATCCGTCAAGAATGTTGGTGTCAAAGCTGAATGTCAGTGCCTTGTTTTCACGTTCACGCTTTAATGCGAGCGAAATCATCTCGTCTAAAAGCTCGGAATATTTCACACCGACAGGCTCCCACAGATAGAACGCAAGGCTGCCGGGGATCGTGTTGATTTCATTCAGATAAACGTTGCCGTTGTCCATATCTATCATAAAGTCGATTCTTGACGTACCCGATGCGCCCAGACACCTGAACGCCTTTACCGCAAGGGTGCGTATCTGCTCTCTTGTTTCATCGGATATATCGGCAGGTATCTTTCTGCTGAGAGACGCCATACCGTTTGATTTCTGACCTTTAAGATATTTTGTTTGATACGTTAAAATTTCATCACTTTTTACAGGCTCTTCGCATTCCGATGCGTGAGCGGTAGCATAGTCGCCACATACCGAGCAGTTGATTTCCTTGAGGTTTGTTATGGCAGGCTCGACAAGCAGCTTTGAAGCATAGGTAAATGCGTTGTCAAGCGCTTCGTCAAGCTGTTCGTCATTGTGCGCTATCATAATTCCTACGCTTGAGCCGAGATTTATCGGCTTTACTATAAGCGGATATGCTATCTTCGCCTTAATATCCGCCTTTACAGCGTCTGCGTCCTTTGCGTAGTCGCTTATATGGATCACCGTTCCGTCAAGGACGGGTATGCCGTTATCCTTGAATACGGTTTTCATAACATACTTATCCATACCTACAGCAGATGATATTACATCACAGCCGACATAAGGAACGCCGATTGTCTGTAAATATCCCTGGAATACGCCGTCCTCAACGTTCGTACCGTGTACTATAGGGAACGCAACGTCTATCGTTGCATATACGTTATTGCCGAACTTCTTTCCGGGATAAAGCACAAGCTGTACCTTTCCGCCGTCGTTTACAAGTATCACCCTGTGGCTTTCCTTGAGGAGCGACTTCAGATTCCTGTACGATGCGATGTTTCCTATCTTTTCTCCGACATACATTTCATTGTTCTTTGTAATGTATACGGGTATCACCTCGTACTTATCCTTGTTTATGGAATTGCAAGCCTGAAGTGCGGATATGATGGACACCTCATGCTCAACGCTTTTTCCTCCGAAAAATACACCTACTCTGATTTTCATGGTCTTATCCTTTCTTTATGTCAATTAAGTATTGTCTGTGCTTGTTTGCGAGCTTTCCGTCCTGTAGCTGAGATCTCTCAGGTCAATATTCACTCTGACGTAATCGCCGTATGAAAGTACAACGCTCTTTGCTTTTTCGGGAACTATGTAGCAGACATAGCCGTCTGATCCGATTCCTGCGGAGAGAGCCACTGAAGTGCTGAAGCTCTTTCCTTCGTCAAAGCCCCACGCTCTGTCGCAGCCTATATCGCCGTCATAGACGCAATTAAGGTCATTGGAGAGCCACTGCTTTTCATCTGTTGTGTTCTTGACTTTCAGGTGGAACGCTACATACATATAGCCCTTATCCGCTCCGCCGTACATAATATCCGTTCTGAAAACCTCATCGCAGATAAAGCTGTATTCGGCTGTCTGAGCGGTTTCGTTGAAGTTTACCCGCTGTACCTCCTGAGCTTCTGAGGATTCTTCCGCAAATGAGATTCCTTCTATGTAACCGTTGTTGTCGAAGTTGTCACCGATGTTGTCGCCAATCACCGAGAAAATTCCGCCTATTACGGAGATAATGATACCTATTACTGTAGGCGCAAAGAACATTATAATGAAAACCGTTATAATTGTCTTTACGATTTTTTGCTGCTGAGAAGCGTTACTTTGAGAACTATTTACATTGCTCTGTGACGGCTGTTGCGAAGCATTATACTCATTCTGACGCATCTCTTGTCTGCGTCTGTATTCTTCTTCTTTCCTTTTCTTTTCTTCACGGTATGCCTTTACATCCGCATTGTTGTCAAACGGTGCGCCACACTGTGTACAGCAGTTTTCGTGTTCTACATCCAGCTTTGCTCCGCAGTAATTGCAAAATACGTCCATAGTATCTCCCTCGTTTTAAACTTTTACTTTACACACAATATCAATAATTATCCGGCAGATCGTTTTCAAGAAGAACTATCTTCTTTTCTCCGCCCGTCTTTATATTTTCAACCTTTGCAAGAGCCTCGTTCAGATTCTTTGCAACGTATGTCTTTTCTTCGGGGTATCCCTTTGCTTTAAGACCGTCAACTATCGGCACTGCCTGACGTTCGCCTACTGCGATAACAAAGTCGCATATTTCAGCCGCCTGTTCTCCAAAACGCTTGTTAAGCTCGTATTCCTTTTCGCCAAGCTCCACCATTCCCGGTGAAACAAGTATCTTGAAGCCTTCGAATACGGCGAGCGTATCAAGAGCCGCCTTTGCGCCTGTAGGATTTGAATTGAAAGCGTCGTCTATTATTGTCTTGTTTGTGCCCTTGATTATCTGCAATCTGTGCGGAACGCATTCAAGACGCTTGACAGGCATAACAAGGTCGGCAAACGGAACGCCGAGCGTATTCGCAACGGCTATCGCACCGACTATATTCTGTACGTTGTGGCTGCCGATGAGTTTTGTCGCAAACTGCTTTTCTTCATTACCGTTGTGAACCGTGAACTGTGTGCCGTTCTCGCTGACGGAAATATTGTCCGCATAATAATCCGTGCCGCCGCCGAGCGAATAGGTCACCTTGTTCTTATTGCACTCGTGCTTTGCTATATATTCGTTATCGTAATTGAGGAATATAATGCCATCCTTGTCGGGAAGGCTGTCGGCAAGCTCGAATTTTGTCTTTATTATATTGTCGATCGACTTGAATGTTTCAAGATGCTGAGGGCCTATTGACGTGATGATTCCGTGCTTCGGCTTTACTATATCGCAGATTTCCTTGATTTCGCCGACATTCTTAGCGCCCATTTCGCACAGGAATATTTCGTGCGTTGCGTTAAGCTGTCCACGCACCACCTTTACAACACCCATAGTCGTGTTGTAGCTTTCGGGGGTCATAAGTACGTTGTACTTTGCGCCGAGCAGCTTTTCAAGATAGAACTTTGTGCTTGTTTTGCCGTAGCTTCCTGTAAGTCCTACTACGGTAAGGTCGGGAAGACCGTTTATTATACGCTTTGCGTCATTGATATAATGCCTGTTTATCATAAGTTCGATCGGCTTGTTGATAAGGTTTGCAAGCATCGCCATAACAAGCGTTAAAATCTGTACGCACATTGTTATTGCGAGCGAAGCGTAACCCATTCCGAGCGTCAGGAATACAAGCAGGATCAAAAGCACATAAAGGATAACCGATGTCACCGTCATTCTTATTACTCTGGGAGTGAACACCAGCTTTTTCTTTGCCTTTTTCGGCGCAGAGAACACAATGTCAAGAAGCAGAAAAGCCGCCGCTATAAAGCAGGTGGACGCATTCGTTTCGCCGCATATAATAAATGTAAGTATCGCACCTATTGTAAACACATGGCGCATTATAACATCTTTTATATTCTTTCCTATCCACTTGAACTGCTCATCGGCGTGATATGAGTTCAGCTGGAACATATGCATATAGTGTATAAAATTAAGTCCGCACGATGCGCCGAGCGCCATGCCGAGTACGGCAACGGCGATTAAACGTAAAATATCCAAAATAAATTCTCCGTTCTGTTTTATTTAATGTCAAGGAATGACGCCAATACTCTTGAGAACGTGTACCAGCCCTCAAGAAAAGCATAGTGTCCCACACCTTCGATAGTAACAAGTCCGCTGTCTTTTATAAGCTCGCTCATCTTAACCCCGTCGGACAGGGGAGTAGCGTCGTCCTTATCCCCCCATATGAGCAGGGTAGACTGCTTTATTTCGGGCAGGAGATAAGTCAGATCCTCGTTTACTACCTTTACAAGCGTTGCCCTCATTACAGGCGATGCCGCAAGATAATCTGCACTGCCTCGCTTGTTCCTCATATTTTCAACGGCATCGGGAAACAGCTTTTTCATAGGTGCGGTACTCATTACCGCTTTGCCCATTTTATATGTCCGTGTCTTGATTTTTGAGGATACGCTCTGTTTGGGCTTTATTCCCGCACTGTCCGTAAGAATTATCTTTTCGGGTGTCAGCACTGGCTTTTCACGGGTAACAGCCTTTATTATAACTCTGCCGCCGAAGCTGTGTCCGAGTACAACAGTAGGTACGATGCTGAGCTTTTTGCAGAATGTGCCGATGAAGTCTACATAATCGTCAACGCACCACGGCTTTTTCGGCTCGTCGCTTTCACCGAAGCCCGCCATATCGGGCGCAACCACTCTCATATGAGGCGACAGCATATCGACAATATTTTTGAACAGCGTAATATTACTGCCCCAGCCGTGAAGAAGGAGAATTACCCCTCTGCCGTTATCTTCGCCCTCATCAATATAGTTTATTCTTAAATCGTTTATATCAATAAACAAGGTCATTCTTACCTTTCGGTTTGATTAAAATTAAATATCGGACGGAATTTTCACACACTCCGCCATTGTTTATTATATTATTTTTACGCTGTGATGTCAAGAAAAATAACTGTAAAGTGTTTCTGTGCGTCTGACGGAATTTTTAATCGCAATGCAACAAAAAATCCGCCGTCTGCCATCAGGCAAACAGCGGAAGGGATATATTATCGGTAAATCTTGCAAAAACGGCGTTTTACCGGCTATACTGCCGTTATTCGTCTACATTCTTGAGAGCGTCGGCAAGAGGCACTTTCTTTATCTTTCTTGTAAGGGCAAGTGCGATAACGGCGAATGAGCCGATGCCGATAAGAGCGGTTTTTACATATACCGAAACAAAAGATCTGTAGGGAAGCCAGCCCGGATAATCACGCATGAATATTACGAACAGCTGACCGAGCACATAGTCTGACAGCGGTATTGTGACAAGCAGTGTGACAACCGTTACAATAGCGGTGGTCGCAATATATATGCCGTTTATCTCGCTGTTCCTGTATCCGAGTATCTTTGTCATAGAAATGGACTGTGCGTTCTTTTCGATTATTATCTTGGACAGCAGATAGATTATCAGCACATACATTATTACACCGAAAACGACAAAGATATTCATCATATTGCCCATTGACCTTGTAAGCTGACGTGATACCTTTGTAAGATCGTCAACCGTTATCTCGGTCGCAATATAAAGGTCGTCTATATCGCTTATTTCCGACTTTGAGAAATAGCCCGTGAAATAGTCTTTATCACAGTCGAACTTTTCGTTGAATGCGTCCTTGTCCATAAATACCGTGAGCGTTGACGGGTAGTAGTAAATTCCGCCCACCCTGAACTTGTATTCCTTTGAGCCGAACTGTTCCCTTAGCGTTATTTCGTCGCCTGTCTTTATACCGTGTTTTTCCGAGTAGGCGTTTGAAATATAAACCTCGTTGTCGCTGAGCGGCAAGTCAACGTATCTGCTGTTTTTCGCAATGCCGTAAACGGTTATTTCCTCGCTTTTGAGCGTACCCTCGATAGTTTTGAGAGTCGTTGCGGAAAACTTTTCTGCGTCCTTGTTTTCCGTTTCGACCTGAGCCTTCAGAAGATACTGGTGATCCGCAAGCAGATTGGAGGTTATCTCCTGCTGATAGTTGTCAAGCACAGGACCTAAAACAAGTCCGAACATCACAAGAACGTTGCCAAGCAGTGCGCCGATGATCATTATAATGTAGTTAGGCATATTCTGGAAAAGCACACGCAGTCTGAAACGCTTCATAATGCCGATTTTGGTGTTAAGCCTGAATGCCTTTTTCTTTTTTCTGCGTGAAAGGTCATGGCGGATAAACTGAAGCGGTGACAGGCTCAGCTTTCTTGTCAGCATCAAAAGGTCGATAATGAATACGATTATTATCGGGATTACCGTTGTGTTTATAAATGCCTGCGGATTCCACAGCGTAACGTAGGTCGGCAGGCTGTAGCTTCCGTAATATGCGCTTGCCGCATAGTCCTTTAAAACCGTGTAGCCGAGTATGTTTCCGACTACCGCACCTGCAAATACGACCAGCATAGGAAGGGTAAGGTAGTGCCTTACTATCTCCCACTTTGTATAGCCTGTAGCACGGAGCGTACCTATAACGACTGCTTCCTTTGCAATGGTGTTTGACGTGGTTATCGCAAAGATGAATGCGATGATCACCACGATTATATAAAGGAACATCTGTACAAATGCCGTATCGCCCTTAATATCATCGCCCGTGAAGATTATCGCCTGATTTGTATATTCGGGAATGTAGCCGGTGACCGCATTCATATATTTCGGGGCTTCCTCGGACAGCTTGTCAAGGAAGTCCTCCGACAGCTTCTTTGCCTCTGTGTTATCGGCGGGACGCTCGGCATATTTCCACGAATAGACATAATGCAGCTTATCCTCCGGATATGTACCGAATGTATCGGCTGTCACTATCGCAACACCGAATTTTATCGAATCGAACATCATATCCGACGGGCTTGAAAACAGTGCGCTGTAGTCCGACAGTGCGACAAGTCCGCATATCCTGTATTCTTTGCCGTGAAGCGTCAGCTTGTCGCCGACATTTAGGCTGTTGTTGTCCGCATACATTCTGTCGATGGCAATTTCGCTGTCACTTGACGGGAATTCGCCGTCCATAAGGCATTCAAGGTTTATATCGGTACGCTTTTTGAATATACGCAGTGTGCTGTCGACTTCCTTTGTCGGAAATTCAACATAGAAGTTTTCGTATATCTTCGTATCATACCTGTCGCTGTCCTCGACAGCCTTTATAAGCTCATTATCGGCCTTTGCATAAAGCTCGAAATTGCCGTCCTCTATATTGTACTTTTCAAAGCTCTCGTCATAAGCCGTTGCCATACTTCCGCCGGCAACACTCCAGCCAGATACAAAAGATACCGAAAGCGCCATGAATAAAAAGATTACAATATATTTGCCAAGCTCGTTTTTGAATTCGCTCGGCAGACGTTTAACAAGAGGATTTCTCATCGTTATCCTCCTTACCAGTCAAGATCTTCTGCGGCGATCTTGTTTTCATTGAGATAATTCTTTCTTATCATGCCGTCACGCAGCTTTATTACCCTGTCCGCCATATTTTTGATAGCGTCATTGTGGGTAACCATTACGACCGTATTGCCGAACTTCTTGTTTACATCGCTTATCAGCTTGAGTATATCCTTTGAGGTCTTGTAGTCAAGCGCACCGGTAGGCTCGTCGCAAAGCAGAATATCGGGATTTTTGATTATCGCCCTGCCTATTGCCGTTCTCTGCTGCTGACCGCCCGAAAGCTGATTCGGCAATTTGTGCCGATGCTCGTAAAGGCCGAGCGTTTTCAGTATTTCGTCCGTGTCAAGCGGATTGTCGCTCAGATATGCGCCGATTTCAACATTCTCCTTGATGTTGAGGTTGGGTATGAGATTGTACTGTTGGAAGATATAGCCGAGGTGCTTCCTGCGGTACAGCGTCAGTTTTTTCTCGTTCATATCTGCGGTCTTTTCGCCGTTTATGGCAATATATCCGCTGTCGGCGCTGTCGATACCTCCTATGATATTCAGAAGGGTGGACTTGCCTGAGCCGGACGGACCGAGCAGTACGCATATCTCTCCTTTTTCGATTTCGGCATCAATTCCGTTCAGCACTTCAACACGGCTGTCGCCCTCACCGAAGTGCTTTCTTATCTCTTTGACAGTAAGAAACATTTTACATTTTTCCTTTCATATTGCTCCGTTCACACAGATTGTACAGCATTCCTTGATTAGCAACAGCTAACTATATTATATATTACTAACTTAATTAGTTGCAACTAACTCAAGTGCTCCACAACCGTCTATTTCACGAATATCTCCAAAAAATATTTTATCACAATAAACCCGTGTAGTCAACAAGTCGGATGCTTAAATATTAACGATTTTCGCAATGTCATATCGGCTGTTTTTGGATAAAATAGTAGAAATCAGCTGTCGGCACTGTAAGCGAATATATAGGCAAAGGTTGAAACGGTGAGTTTTGTATGTGCAATTGCACTAATTGATAAGGTTGTATGTTGACAATTTATACTAATAGTGCTATAATCTAAGCATAAATATTTATACGGAGGTGTCATTATGGCAGAATCAAGAGTATTTCGCAAAGCGGAAGGGATAACAATAGAAGGCATCGGCAGAAGTGTGCAGAATTTTCTGCGTTCCTCCAAAGGCCTTGTGGTACAGGGAGGTAAGGCAGGAGAGGGCTATGTAGTTCAGGCGAAGGAAGACGACAGCTGGAAAAAGGTAGCAGGAATGAGTTCTGCCATAGAGGTTCAGATTTCGGACACCGGCAGCGGAATCCTTGTCAACATAGGTAACGGTCAATGGTCGGATAAGGTCGGCGCAGGTGTTTTAGGCTGGTTTGTATTTGCACCTCTTGCAGTTACTGCGATAGTCGGCTCAGTTCAGCAGAAAAAGCTGCCCGGTGAGATATTTGACCATATCGAGCGATATGTCGCAAGCGGCGGTAACGATTTGTATCTGGGAACGGACTTTGTTAACGCTTCAAACGGAAATATAATATGTCCTCACTGCAAAAGTGAGGTGCCTGCAGGAAATGCTTTCTGCACAAGCTGCGGCAAGCCGCTCACCCGTAAATGCCCGTCCTGTAACGAGGATATAGCGCTTAATATGGCATTCTGCCCTAAGTGCGGTGCTGATATGAACAGCGAAAAGACTGTAAATTGTATTTCCTGCGGCGCACAGCTTCCTGTCGGATCGCTTTTCTGCAAGATTTGCGGCGCAAAACAGGTATCCGAAGAAAAAGTCTGCCCGAAATGCGGCAAGCCCTTGAAGGAGGATGACGTTTTCTGTTCGGGTTGCGGAGAAAAGGTCAACACTGAGCCTGCTCTGCCCGAAAAGCTGATTTGCCCGGATTGCGGAAAAGAGCTTGAGCCTGACAGCAAATTCTGCTCGAAATGCGGTCATAAATTCTGACGGTAAATAAGCAGATACCGCAGTAAATATGTGCGTTTTGAATTACATAAACGGCTTATGTTAGGTAAGCCGTTTTTTATTTTGCGGATTTCTGATTATAGCATAAGCGTCCCCGACACCCGCTTGATATAAAATCGGATAAGTGATATAATGATATTATCAAACAGCCCTTACGGACGGAAAAGAGGAAAAGATGAAAATAGCGGTAACTTATGAGAACGGACAGATTTTTCAGCATTTCGGTCATACAGAAACGTTCAAGGTGTACGAGGTCGAGGATAACAGCATCAAAAGCGAAAGCATTATCCCCACGCTCGGCAGCGGACACGGAGCGCTTGCAGGCTTCCTTAAGCTGAACAATGTCGATACGCTTATCTGCGGAGGAATAGGCGAGGGAGCAAAGAATGCGCTTGCCGATGCAGGAATCAAGTTGTACGGCGGTGTTACAGGCGATGCAGACAGTGCGGTAAAGGCTCTGCTTTCGGGAACGCTTGAGTTTAACCCTGCGGTGCATTGCTCACACCATGACGGCGGTCATGATCACGGCGAGGGTCACACTTGCGGTGAACACGGCTGCAAGCATTGAGTAAAACCATAATCGTATAAGTAAAACCGCTGTCCGTTTATGTGCGAACAGCGGTTTTCTGCATCTTTTTTCTGTATCTTGCGGTATAATTACTGATACATTATATCATCCTTGTTGAATTTCTGCGTATATCCGAAATAGTAGCCGAGATGCGTTGCTACCGGTATACCTGCGTAGCACAGCATATAGATGAACGGCACGAATATATCCATAGAATCAATTGTGTTTTCGGGAACTATCATCAGCGACAGGGGATAGACAAGGCCGTCTATTATCCTGTGCACGAATGTCATATCGAAATACCATCCGCACAGCTTGTCAAGAAGCAGGAGAAGTGACGGTACGAACATTATCGCCATAAGGATTATGCCGATAAGCACCCATTTGTTTTCCTTGGGCGGCTCTGCCTTGTGAAGTCTGACATATTTCTGCTCTCTGTCGCCGTCACGGTATCCTGCCGTGAACATCAGCGAATAGAATATAATAAGCGTGAGTATGAATACTATCACCTTGAAAAACTCAAAATTCATAAACGGTGCTGTCGAAACAGTAACGATAGTGCAGAGAAGATTTCCGAACACCATAAATAAAAGTCCCGATAAAAGCAGTTTGAAAAACGGTTGTCTGCCTGATTTACTGTAATAATCCATAGTTATTCTCCTTGCACGGTCGAACTGCCGACCTCTGTATCATTTACCTTGTTGCCTGTCAGAATGTTCTTCAGCACTTCTTTTGCACGCTTTTGATATTCTTCCGATTTTGAGTAGCTGACCATACCGGGTTCTTCACGTCTTACCGAGAACGCAAGCGTATCAGGGCAGGAATTTTCCCACTTAGCGTCATACACAAATCCCGTATCTTTAAGATCTATCCTGAGCTTGCCGTTATATTCGGGCATTTCGAGAGCCTTGCCTATATCGCTGAACATATTTTCATACGTCAGCGCTATTGTGTTATCATCGGGCGTATTCTCATCGGAGTCGTAGTCCTCCGTTGTTTCGCCTGTAAGCAGATCGGCGTCGCATATATACAGCTCAGCAACGCCACGCTCTATTTCGCCGTAGAATTTGGCTGTGTTTGACTGGATATACTGCATATTGCCGGACTTTGTGAGATCTATGCTGTAAACCGCAACGTGAACATATCCGTTGCCGTCAAAATCCGGACAGTATTTTTCAAGCGCCAGCTCAATATCGTTGACCTTCTGATAAAGGCCCGGAGCTTTTGACGTATCCGATACCGCAAGTATAACGGTCAGATCGGGCTGTTCACGGGTGACCGCCTGATACACAAGGAAAAATCCTACAGCCGCAAAAAATACGCCTGCCGCAACAAACCATTTATTGCGGAAGAAAAAGTTGTCTATTTTCTTGGCAACAGTCTGCTTTTCGGGCTGTTCGTGAACATCCTGCTCTATAACTTCGCTCTCGCTGATAATCCCCTGCTTCAGCTTGAGAAGCTCTCTTTTTTCATCACTTTCTTTTGACATCGGAA
>Ga0129316_1000136_pt1 | contig 53904 bp, 70 predicted proteins | sample Cm1ome_2_FD_94429 | JGI IMG/M metagenome (GOLD analysis project Ga0129316, IMG submission 94429) | Eastern black-and-white colobus group fecal microbial communities from Wisconsin, USA - Cm1022B metagenome | ecosystem: Host-associated > Mammals > Digestive system > Large intestine > Fecal...
AAAATTACCCGTACCTTTGCACTCGCTTTTCGACCAAGGAGAGATGGCAGAGTGGTCGAATGCACCGGTCTTGAAAACCGGCGTACTGAGAGGTACCGGGGGTTCGAATCCCTCTCTCTCCGCAATAAACCTTGAAAATCAAGGATTTGTAAAATTAGTACACGATTTTGTACACGAAAGCCCCATTTTTGGGGCTTTTTTCATGCCCTTTTCAGAGTAACCACTCTTAAAACAAAGAAGCCCGGATGAACCGGGCTTCAAACATTGTTCCACAACGTGAATTGTGGCTTTCGCAACAATGTGGGTGCAAAGATACTGCATTTTTTAGAAAATCCGCCTTAATCCGGCAAGAATCTTTTTAATCCAATTCAATATCGGCGCACGTTTCAAGTACAACAACACCGCCACAAATAGCAATGAAGCATAAAAAGCATATCGCCATCGGTACGGGTCGGGCGCGGGGGCTTCCTTTATCTGAATGTCGGAATCTTCACGGATTGCATTTGCTTCGCTTTTGCATTGCTCTTGCTTTTCCGTTTCCCGGCTTTCGCCCTTTTCTTCCACATTCGATTCAATCACGGTTTGTTTGATTGACCTTACCCCGGAAAACTCACCAACATTTGCCAATGTTGCTTTTGTCGTTGGCTTGTTGGCTTCCGGGCAAACATCAGGTTTCCGCATTGAGGAATCAAGCGGAACGGGGCTTTCAAACACAATTTCCGTGATTGTGATTTTCCCATGCTCATGCCGGGTTGTATCAACCAACTTGGATAACTCCTTTTTCTCAACCTCATGCACCGCCATACTATCAGCGTATGAAGTTTGCCTTGATTCTTGAACCTTGCGTGTTGTCCCGCAAGACACAAGCAAGGCGAACACGGCGACCATTGCAATATACCTTTTCATATACTATATGTTTTTAATGTCCGCAAGACGGCGCAACCAACCGTTCAAGAACCGCTTGTTGGTGTGCTTCATCAACTCTTTTTCGGTTGCCTTGCGCCCAATCTTCCTTTCGTATGCGGCAATACTTGACGCAGTTATGTCTTTAAGGAACTTAACACGTGCATTGTAAATCACATTGAAAAGTTGGTCAGGGTCTGCAAAGTTCACCGCCGCCAAAGTCTTGTTCCCCACAATGCCATCGGGATTGACACCCAAAAGCCTTTGAGGAATGACAATGCCGTGTTTTCCCGAACCCCAAACCCAATCAACAAGGATATTCGCGATTTTCTGCGAATGGATATTGTCGGCTTTCCACCTGTCCCAAAAGGCGGGTTTCAATACATGGTTGCGGACATCTTCGTTGCTAATCAATTTGAGGTCTGCAACATCAACATCACCGTCCCCGTCCTTGTCATATCCGCATCGCTTCCACGTTGCTATTGTTACACCTTTGTTCGTTGCGCCGCCCGCATCTGCCGGGTCATTCGCAAAGCCGCCCTCCCATTTCAGGATAAACGGCAATAATTTATCGACATTTGCCATATTCTTTTAGTTTTTATATTCGGGCAAAAGATATTGGATATTCATTGCAACTTCGTGAAGAACGGAACGAACTTCATCTTCGTTCACTTCCACATCGTGCGTGAACTCGCAAAAGACAGACCCAACCCAATCATGGTTGTTGTCGCTCAATCTCTTAATTGCGACCTTGCTTGTGCCACAAGCTGAAAGAAGCGATTTGGCGAAACGGTCTTTCACTTGCTCGTCTATGTTGTCAAAGTACATATAAAGATTCTTTGCCATGTCCGAACAAAAAACCGCCACTTCCGACATTTTCAAATCCTGAATCTTGGGTTTCATGGATTCAACCCCCTTGCGCCTCGATTCAAAGTAAACACTTATCATTGATTCATTGCCAAGTGGGTGTGGCTGCACGATATAGACCCTATCGGCGTGTAACTCATGCAAGGCTTCCCAAAGTTCACCATGCACGATTGCGGAATTGTCCGCCCGCCGCCGCTGCTTCACTTCGTTGTTGGTGCGTATCTGCTCAATCTTTAAGTCCGTCATTTTGTCCTTTGTTTTCTGATTGTACGCAAACCACGCAACAAGGATTGTCCCTATTGCGCTAATGATAGCCGGGATGTATTCCATCATTTCCATGTTTAAGTAAATTGAAAACACTTTCCGACTTTGACAATCGTTGTGTCAATTGGATAAACACTCAACAAAGGTTCGCCCCGCTCTTGCCGTGCTTTGTTCAATGCGGGCATTTGGCTTTCCGCTTTCTGAATCGCGGAAATCAGTATGTCCGACCCGGTAAAACAAGAATGCCTTTCACCGATTGCGACACCGCTTGCATCCTTTTGGTAATAATCCCCGGATTGGTCAGGTGTCGGGTTGAAAGTTGCAAGAACCACTTGCATTTGCATTCGCAAGCCGGATGAATTTTTACCCGGATATTTAGTTGGCTGAATGATTGTTTTCTCAATCAAAATGCGGCGATTGAACAATTCTTCCATGTCAATGCCCTTGCCAATTATTACATCGGCTTCCACTCCAAGTTCACAAAATCTTGCCATCGTCCTTTCCTGTGTTTAGTTAGACAAATCAGTTCGCAACATCGCGTCCAAATCTTCGGTAAACTGCAAGTATTCCTTGTAATCTGCAACCGCCTTGTCGTTGGGTGCGATGCCGAAAACGTGCTTGTTGTAGCTGTTCACAAGGTCAAATTCTGCCGTTTCGTCAATGACTGAACGGATAATTGCCTTTTTCAAGCTGGCTTTTGTCGGCTTGCTCCAAATGCGGATTTCGCAACACTTCCAACCAATTTGAACTTCCGATTCCCCACCATCGGGAATGCCCATTTCGGGGGCAATGTTGAATCGGTAAATACTTGACCCGTCATTGTCATGTTCCAAGACGGCGGGTTTGCCATGCACCATGTCATAATGTGCGTTTGGCTCGATTGAATTTAATTTCATACGGAAATGAATTTTTAAGTTTGTTCATTAAATGAATTGAATCACAACACTTGCACCATCCCCACCAAGAACAAATTTGTTGCTTGTATTGCTCTTTTGTCGGCGCAACCTTGCGTTTGTTCAACTTCGCCACCCGGCGGCAAAGTTTCTGCTTGATTGATTTCCGCAAAAGCGTGTGGGAATGATAAAAGACATAGCCCAAGAAATCAATCCCGCGAGAATCAACGGGAAAGACTTGGTAATTGCGTTTGACTTTCAATTTCAGATTGTCGCGCAAGTATGCACGTATTTCATGCAATAAGGAATGCAACACATCTTTATTCGGTGCAAGAATCACAATATCATCGGCATAACGCCAATAATACTTTACACCATTGGTTTCTTTCAACCAATGGTCAAAATACGCCATGAATAGGTTTGCAAAGTATTGGGAAAGATAGTTGCCGATTGGCACACCGCTTGGAACGGAATCAATGATTTCATCAAGCAATGCCAAAAGGCGACTATCTTTTATTTTCCGCCGGACAACCGTTTTCAATATCTCGTGGTCGATAGATGGATAAAACTTTCGGACATCAATTTTCAGACAATACCGTGTCCCGTCCGGGTCTTTCTTCAAGGTATGTTTCACATCCTTGGCACACGCATGGATTCCCCGGTTTTTGATACATGAATACGTGTTCTTGTTGAACACCGACACCCAAATGGGTTCAAGTATATTCATTATCGCATGATGCAAAATGCGGTCGGGATAATACGGCAAGCGGAAAATTTCACGTTCCTTTGGCTCATAAATTTTGAAAACATGATATTTTGAAGTCTTGAAAGTGCCGTTTTTCAAACTCTCATGCAATGCCAACAAGTTGGCTTCACGGTTTTTGTCGTGAAGCTGCACACCATAAGAATGCAACTTCCCCTTTCGCGCCTTTTCGTCTGCAAGGCGTAAATTTTCAAGGGAAATCACCTTTTCAAATATGTTGCCAACTCTTTTCATTACTTCAAGTTTGCTTGTATATTAGGATTCTTCGGGTTGCCCCTACCAAAACCGTTTTACTTAGTCTATTTTTTGCCGTTGGATTGCTCCAACTCATTCAACCCCGGTTGGGTTGTTTTTGTGGCAAGGTTTCCGATATGCAACTATATTTTTTACAAGCATAGCTGAGAACCGATATTCGCATTCGCATTCGTAGCCGTATTATTCGTATTCGCATACACGAACCCTGCATTCGCACCATTATTCGCATTACCGCTGAACAAAACGCCACGACATCAGACAACCTTTTATTTTGTTTCTTTCAAGACATCAAGCCACCATTTTACGCCGCTTCTTCGATTTGTTCGATTTGGGGATAAAAGCAAAGCCGAGAACCGATAGCCGCACTCGCACTCGCAGCCGCAGAATTCGTATGCGCAGACACGAACCCCGCAGCCGCACCAGCATGCGCATAACCGCCGAACAAAACGCCACGTTCCGAAACTCCACTTGTCGGGATGTTGGTATAGAAGTAATCGCAAAAATACGTTGTACTTCCTGCACCTACTTCAAGGGGCATAATCTCGCCATCCTCGCCAAGAATAAGTTGTTTCACATAGCCCTCTTTTCGTGGCAAGTTGCCGCGCAAGGTATAGTTCGCAACGCCTGAACTTGTGAATGCCGCCGGGTCATCGCAAACATAAAATTCCGACAAGCCGCCGTTGGTTTCTGATTGAATCAAGCACTTGCAACCATCCGTCCACTTCCAAATATGCCCAAATGGATTTTCAACACCTCGATAAGACGGGACATTGACTTTCACCACAACACCGGGGTCGTATTCATCCGGCATGGTGTATTCAACAACGCCCGTGTGGTTTCCAAGGCTGTTTGTCGTGCCGCAAGGAATTACGGGATAATAGCCGCAGAAGTTAGACCATTTCGTGCCGTTCAAGGTGGTTACACCTGCACTCAATCCGCCTTGTCTAAACCCTTCTTCCGTCAATTCGGCATTGAATCCGTCTTGTGAATCAAAGTTGCAGTATTCAACGGCGAACAACCACCACAATTTCTTGTGGGTTTGGTACAAGTTGCAATTCCATTCGGTTGAACCGCGTTTGCGGGCATACGCACGGAAATTGTTTAAGTTGATGTTTGTTGCGGGCTTTCCAAGTTGTGTTTTGCTCAACGCATCCCAATCGGCTTGATTGCCGCCACCGCGATAATCCGCCGTATTGTTCACAACCGCGCAAAGGGTGTTTGTCGGTCTGTGAACGGTTGCTTCAACCGCCGAAATATAGTCCTTGCGCCACTTTTTGAAGCCGGGCAAAGGCTGTGTGGATTGCAAGTGTCGGCATTTGTTGCCGTCCATTTCAAAACGCACATACATATCCGGCACTTCAACCATATATTGACCATGTGCGCCCGTCAGGTCTGCCGCCGCTCCATTGTCGCGCTTGGTTGAATCGTTTGCGTGCAAGTAATAATTCACCGTGCCATCATCTTCGAGGATGCAACGGCGCATCATGCTTTGAAGCGGCAAAGATTGGTGAAGTTCCATTTTGCCGATTCTCGTTGGCTTCTTGTTGGACACGGTAATGTCCCACTCAATGCCATAATAATAATCGTAAGGGAAAGACGGCTTTGTGCCGCCAACGCCAATTAAAAGTCCCATATTAGTAACCCCATTTTAAGTTGATACCCGACAATGAAGTTTGCTTCACCGCCTTAATTATTTCGGGATTCCAACCGCAATCAAATTGCGTTTCGATGAAATCGCCATCACTCATTCCGGCAAGCTGCACCGATAATTTCACGGGCTGCACGCCATCATTCTTGATATTGAACACTTGACCGTCCGGCAAGGTGAAATCACCATTGTTCAAACCGTCAATAATGCCCATTTTGCCGATTTGGGGCGACACAAATTCGCCCGACCTTGTTTTGTCCATTTTCTGAAATTTTAATTCGTTTGCAAAATTACCACAATGTATTACTATAAAACATAAAGTTGCATAAGTAAAGCATAACTTGACCTTACCCGGCATCATTTTCGGGCAAATCCTGCACATTCCAAGATTGTACCAACTTGCCGCCAATGATGTTGTATGATTCAACAACGGATTTTCCCGGTTGCTCCGTTGGTGGTTCACACGGTGCGAAATCAAGAAACCCGGATTCCCTTAATTCCGTAAGGTATTCGCCTTGCTTTGTATCTACTAACCGCACATCAATCGGTTCATCTTTACCGAAATATCGTGCTAAAAGAATTTTTGCCATATTGTCATATTATTGATGATGAAACAATCTATTCCAACCGCCATTGTAATATCTTAATCGTATAACATCGCCTTTTGCCATATCGACACCATTCTTGATGATGCTGCCGTTGTTGTCATAGATGTATGCACCACTTTGGGATTGTAATCGTATCTTGTTGGGCATCGTGCGGTCGCACACAACTTCAATGTCGAATTGCACGGGTACATTTCCCGTTATCGCATCAACTTGGGCTTTGGTCGGTAAATTGATACCAAGATATGTTGATGTTCCCGTGCTTGTGAAAAGAAATTTGTGCGTAACACCGATATTTATTTGAATAATATCTGTGTACGCCTGCCCGATATACCCTTTTTCAAACATGGCAACCTTGCCAAGATTGTATTGATTGCCGAACACCGCAAGGGCTTTCGGGCGATACCAATGTTCAAGGGATTCATCGCTTGTGCTTGCAAATTTGTGGTGCAATTCAAGCGTTGTCCCCATATTCCCGGTAAGTTCCATCAGCCCGTTAAAAGGATACCCCAAGGAATTAAGGCAACCCAACAAAACCCTTTGCTCTCCATTGTTAAAGCGGATGAAATCACGCAACAATGCAAGACCTTTTGTTGAATCCTGTTCGGATGAAGAACCATATCCGATTTGTCCTTGTTGTATCTTGAAGCCGCCAATGTAGCCGGAAATCGCATTTATTACGCCCTCAACGGTCGCTTTGGTCATAACAACCGAACCGTCTTGCATAACTCTATAAGGGGCGGTTGCCCGGTTTTCAAAGGATGCACCAGCCCAAAAGCGGATTGAACTTGCCGCCGTGCCTTGTCCCGTGATACCCGCAAGGATGCTTTTGTTGTCGCCCGCAACTTGGATTGTGCCGGATGTTACAATTCCGCCATCAATGGTTGTCTTGGTGTTGTCATAATTCACGGCAACAACCCAATCATTTGCGATATATGACCCGGTTGTTCTCTTGGTGATACAACGGCGCAAGTCCTTTCCATCAACCCACAAATCGCCAATATCATAAGGCGGTTTCGGTGTTGATACAAACACCCGTCTTTTGCCGTCTGCCGTGTCTTGTGCCTTGCTTGCGGCATTATAGGCATCAATCGCCTTTTGGTCTTGTATCTGCTGCCATGTGTAAGAACCTGAATATCTCCACAACGTGTTCTTGTCAGTTCTAAACCACATATCGCCAACGTGCGCTTTTTTCAATGCCGTTGTTGTCCATGATGTTGCCGGGTCGGTTGTCTGAAACCATGTTTCAATCTTGCCGTCAATTTGGTTTGTCAAATCGTTAATGGCATTTGTGTACGTGGTATTGACAAAGTTGTTGAATGCCGTGTTGTCGGTGTACTTTGAAGCCTTTTCCCAATCGCCGGATGAATATGCCCCGGATGCACGTGCGGTTTTGCATCGCATAATATCACCGCTTGCGCCCTGAACCCATAAATCGCCCACTTCATAGGGGGTGTAAGGGGTTGAAGTGAAAATGCGCCGCTTTGTTCCGGCAAGTTTCAGGGCATCATTTGCAATCGCCAAGGCTTGCGCAACTTCGGAATCCTGCAATTCCTGCCATGAATAGACATTACCGTTCTTGATGAAGCGGAACACCTTGCCCGTGTCGGTGTTATAGAACAAATCGCCCAAGTGAATTTCCTTGTCGGCGGTTGTTGTCCATTGATTTGCCGGGGCATTGTTCAAGGTTGGATTGTAGGTATCAAACCATTGTTCAATCTGTCCGTCAAGTTGTGATTGGATTTCGGACAAAATGCCGGGCAATGTGTTATTGATGAAATCCTTGCTTTCAAGGGCTTCATTTCCCAATTCTTCAAGTGTCTTTTCCTGCCCATTTGAGGTGAACACAATGCGCCCGCCGATTTCGGAATTGTCTAAATCAAAGTATGTCGTGCCGTCCGCTGATTCAATGCGCCCGGTCTTAATGAAACGACCGTTTACCATCGTGAAACCATAGGTCAAGGCAATGGAACGGGCTTTCAATTCAACATCCACCGAATTAAGAACACCAATCCAAAAATAATAATAGTTGGCATCCTCATTCACCTTGTGTTGCTCTTTGGTGAACACGATTGTTCCGGCTTGTCCACTCTTTGCACATTTGGCATATATGTAGTAAGCATCGGAATCCTTGGAAAGTGTCATTTGCCCATCAGCAAGAACCCAAGACACCGCCGTTTCTTCATTGATGGTGTAATGGGTCAAGACACCGCCTTGCCACTTCACGACATTCTTATTGCCGTTATAGTTGGGCTGAAACACGGTATTGGTCAAACCGAATTGCATTGATTTTGCCCCAACGGACAATGCAAGGGTATCAATCGAATTTGGCTTGATTTTGTCGGTGTAATAGTCGCCCTCCGGGTCAAACACCATGTCCAACACTTCACGACTTGACCGCCAATTTGCCCGCGCCCTTGTCGGGTCTTTTAAGTTGTTGATGTTCAACACCTTGTCAATGTCCACCAAATCAGAAATCACACGGTTAATGATTTGCGTGTTGGTGGTAATGTCTGAAATGGTCAGGGTATAATCGTAAGGGTCAAGAATGTTGCGTGTGAATGACTTGATACGAACCGACTTGTCCACATCAATATCATCATCCACAACGTGCAAATAATCACCGGGGGCAAACACGTTCACAATCTTATCATCCGTTGCATCGACAAGGGATTTCAACCACTCCTTTGTAACGGTCAATCCATATTGAACCTTTGGTTGGCTGTTTTGGTCATAATACTTGTTTGCTTCCTCCGCCAACTTGTTTTCGGCTGCTTGCTCTATATCTTCCGAATAGGCAATATCGGTAATCTTGTATTCATCGCCAACACCGAATTGGAATGCCACGGATGTTTCAGACGGGAACACATCGCCCCTATCATCGGTTAATTTGTTCAACGTGAAAGTGCGTGTCGCATGGTCGTACTTGTTCACCGTGAAATCATACCCGGCAAGGTTGCCCGTGTTGAAGTGAATCTTTGCATCTACACCGACAATAAGATATTTTGTTGTTACTCCGTCCGCTTCCTTTGCGTTCAAGTCAAATGGGAAATCCTTATCTTTGAATTGAAGCACATTCCCGGCAACAACGGCACTAACAACGCCCGTGTATGTGGGCTTGATATTGTCAAAGTTCTTTCGGGCTTCAAAGACACCATATTTCGCCACGGCTTCGGGCTTCTCAATGTATGATTGCGCCTTGTTCTTGCCGGGCAAACAAAGTCGGTCGGCACGATACTTCATTGTTATGTTTTCCGTGCTGCCGTACACTTTCAAACGGGTAACAATGTTTGAGGATGAAACATTGTCGCGATTCAAGGCATACAAGCCATTCCCCTTGCCGTACATGAAAGTATAAGGCAAGGTTTGTCCAACACGTTCTTTCAAATTGATTGTGTGAATGCCGTTTGCCGTTTCAATCTCAAATTCCACATTGAAATTTGATGCGCCACAAAGATTTTGAAGAACCGACAAACAATTGTCGGATTCTCCAAATGTCAATGTCTTGTCGCCGATTGTTTCAGGGCAAGTCCCCAAAAACCACTTGCCGGGGAACACACGATTTGCATTCGCAATCAACACCACCATAAAACGGTGCAAATCGCCCGTCAAGGAATCACCTTGCACATCCTGCAATTGGTTGTTGGTCGTGTCAATGGTCAAGTCGTATGTAACACGCAACAAGTCATATTGTATGCCCTCAAATTCCAAATCATAGGAAAATTCGTGCATCCCGGTTCGCTTCACCTTGGGCAAACGATTCAACTTGTAGTCGCGCCCAAACACGGTGATAACATCCCCAATGCTGTATTTTTGGGGAAAGGGCGATTCAACGGTGATATTCAAGGTATCTTCCGCGTTCAATGCCCAATTCTGCCTGCCGGATGTTACGCGGGTTGCCGTGCGCCTGTTCTGAATAGGCACAAGGCTTCCATCCGCTTTCCGAATGATTAAATTCGTTCCCATACTACAATTGCATTTGTGTTAAAGTCCGTTATTTCCTCAATGCACCCGGTTATCACCGGGAAAAAGTCGCCGTTCTGTGTGTAATTGTGCGTGATTGTCTTTTTGTCGCCGGAAATGTCATAATCCACCTCACCATCACCCCAATACACGTTTACAAGTTTGTTTGTTGTCAAAGTGATTGTGCAAGTCCTTGTCGCATCAGATATGCGGATATGCTTCAAAACACGCTTCACGGGTTCGGGTTCAATCAACTTCAACTTGAATGTGCCAACCATCAGTTCATCCGACCATTCCTTTGTGATTTCGATTGCATCCTTGCAATAGACCTCATAAATCAAAGGTTTAATCGGGTGGACATCAATAACAAGGCGGTTTGTTCCTTTCTTGTCAAATTGTGCTTCAAATTCCGAAACACGTTTGATGAAATCCATCTTGGATTCTGCCTTGACAAAACAAGACAACGTGATTTCGCGGGATTCATAGAACTTGTGCATCAAGTCCACACTTTCGCCGTGGTAATTGTCCCAAGAAAGACTTGCCGGGGCTTTCAGTTTCGGACGGTTCAAGATACCATCAGAGCCGGACACGTAAACGCCAAAGGTTTTGAAGTCCACACCATCCAACAAGTACGCTTGTTGTTTGGAATTGGATATTTCATTGATAAGGTCGGCTTGTGTCAATGCCACGTTGTAAATCTTGACATCATCAAGCAAGCCAAAGCCATAATCACCGCCGTAATAGTCTTGATTGAGGGACACGCCTTGCAGTGTGCCGGAATTGTTGATTGTCTTAATCAATGATGAATTGACATAGAAGTTATATGCGCTGCCGCGCCTTGTTATCGCAAGCGAAAACCAAGAACCGGGCTTCGCTTCAATGATAACTTCGACATAGTTGTTCATCCCGGCAAAGTTCAAGTTCCAAATCATTTTGGATGGTGAACCGCATTCGGCTTGCCGCCCTTGCACCCAAGCAAGCATTGAAAATTCAACATTCATGTTGGGCAACACACGCTTGGAAACCTCGCACGTGTCATTGCCGGAAAACGAAATGGCATTGCCGTTCTTACCTTGCACGAAATGCGCCCCATTCACAACGCCATCCGCACGGTTTTGGCTGTAATCATACGCAATTGTTACCCCATTGCTTTCATCAAAGGGCATTTGGAAAAGTATGTTGTTTGCATCCATAATCAATAAGTTTTTTTGTTCTTTTCTCGAATCTTTATTGTTGAATCACCATCGGCGCAATGCTGCACCATGCCGCCAAATCGGTTCACACACACCTTTGCCCGGTCGTGCGCATGAATCAATACCGTTGCATTATCGAATACATCAACCATGACAAAGGAATTATCCTTTGCCACGATTGTAATTTCCGAATCATCTTTCACAAAGACTTCACACGCATTGAATCCGTTTGCATCAAACCGCCCGGAACAAGCCCCCAAACACACGCATTTGGGCTTATTTTCGACTTTCACGGCATCATCAAGGAAAACCCCGTGTTTCTCCATAACACCCCTGAAATGGCTTCTTATGAAGTCATTGCCGGGGTAATTGTTGGAAATGCAAAAATCAATGCCGCGCAAATACATTTCACACATTGCATCCTTATCATTCAGGGACAACAATTTGTCGTGCCATTCTTGGCAAATGCCATTCTTGCGGGCGCGGGCTGCAAGTTCTTTTGATAGATTCATTTTATCTTCGTTTTATAGTGATACACTTTAAGACAAACCTTGTGAGCGTAACGAATCGCCGGATTTCTCCAACAATGAAATGATACGGTCAATCTTCACCAAATATCGGTTGTATTGGGTATTTGCCGCAATCATGTTCAATTGCTGCAAGGATTGCCGCAATACCGCCGTTGCTTCAAGTTGGTTGATACGGATTGCATTCATTTGTCCGGCAACAATGCTTGCGGTTTCCTCGGTTACACCTTTGACCGCTCCCGTTAAAGATGTGTCGGCATCCTCATCGCCCGTTATGTCTTTGAACAAGTCTGAATAAATGCCCAAGGCTTGATTGTAGTTGTTGGCGGCTGCTTGCACCTTTCTTTTGAACGCTTCAATCTCGGCATCCGTAAGACCGTCAAACACGAAATCATCACCATTCCAATATCCCATGTTGGATTCCAATTGGTCAAGCGCACCTTGCAATTGTTGTTCAAGGAATCGTTTTTTCAATTGGTTCACGACTGCATTTTGCAACACTTCATTCACGGTTGTTTCAAATGCCTTTGAAGCATCTTCACCCTTTTTGAATGCTTCAACAAGGGAATCGCCCAATGACCCGGCAAAATCCTTTGCATCTGTCTGTAATATGTCCTTGGAAATGGAATCATACATATTTTCAATTTGCCGTCCCAAATCCGCATATTGTTCCTTGAAATCCTTTACCCTGTCATGGTCGGTTTTCTTCTTGCTTTCCTCGGCTTCCCACATTTGTTGCAAGTGCTGGCGTTGTGCTTCCATGTTGTGAATGGCTTGCATTTGTTCCTCGTACACATCAGCACCCAAAGCCTTGTCAATCTGCCATTCAAGTTGCTTGTATGCGTTTTCAAGGTCTTTGATAGCCTTTTGATGCTTCTTGATTTGCTTTTCCGCCTTGCGGTCGCGGGAATTGAACAAGTCAAATGCGGATGAAAGCAAGCCGATAGAGCCTTGAATGACGGACAAAGGGTTGCCCGTTGCAATGCCTTGGGAAATCTGACTTGCACCGTCAAGGATTCCACCAATATCACCCAATATCGCTTGCGTGTTTTCATCCATCGCAATACCCATTTTGTCCATGCCGGACACAACCGCATCAAGTGAGCCTTTCACAAGGTCAATCGCCCCGGTTGCGCTCTCAAACATATTGGATAAAGCCTTTTTCTTGCTCTCGCTGTCTGCCGCCTTTGAATAGTCCTTGATTGAGGAAATTAAAGCCTTGAACGGATTGCGTTCTTGGATTTCATCTTTCATTTCCTCTATTTTCTTTTTCAGGGTTTCAAGGTCTTTCGGGTCAAACTCAATGCCAAGATACGCACCATCAAGACCATTGATTTTTGCAATCAATTCTTCAAGTTTCTTGGTGGTGATTCCGTCAAGGTCGCCAAACATCAGTTCCCAATCCGGGGACATCTTCATTTGGTCAAGGGCAAACTTTGACAAGGCTTGTTGTTGTGCCTTGTCAAGTGCATCAATCATATCTTGATTGCCCATTTCTTCCGTGATTCTGCGCTTTTCGGCATAAGAATCAATGATTGCTTGCTTGCGCTGCTCAAACGTGCCATAATCCGCCAACATCGCATCATAATCGGTGTTTCCCGAACCCTTGGTGTCGGTTTCATACTTGCGTGTTCGGTTTCTTATCGCCGCATCTATTTCGGCACGTTCTGAATCCGATTGGGCTTGTGCGCGTCTTTGATTAAGCAAGGTAATGTCGGCATTGTATTGTTCATCAATGCGCCGCCTTTTCTCCATGTAGGACGCATATTCTTCAAGCAAAGATTCCGTTTCTTCTTTCAGCTTGGTTTGGGCATCCTTTTCGGCGGTGTCCAAGGTTTCTTTCTTGGCATTGTCCAATTCCGTGCCATCGCCGGACAACTCCTTGCGCTTCTTCTCAATGATATTCAGCATTTCAAGGATTGATTTCGCGTTGGTCAATTGTTCGGACAACTCATTGTTGAATGCTTCCAATACCGTGTTTTTGGTTTCCTCGGCAATGGCATCGTTGAGTTGGCGCAACTGCTTGTTTTGCGCCTTTGTGCGGTTGGCGACATCAACTTGCAAGATGGTGTCCCGTTGGTTTTTCAGATACTCAATATATGTTGCGCCCTCTTGAAGCAACTTTCCAAACTCTTGATTGGCGGCTTTTACCAACACTTCATCACCCGAATTTATCCATTTCATAAACCGGGTATATTCGGACTTGTATTTTGCCAATTTTTCCAAGAATGGGTCTTGGGTACTCGATTTGCCGCCACCACTTCGACCGCCACCCCCGGTTGTTCTCTTTGCCCCGGTGATTTTGTCGGCTTGCTTCTGCAAATCTTCAATTTCTTTCATGGCTTTTTTATAGTCATCGTTGTTGGTAAGGGTGTTCAAGGCTTCTTGCTTTGTGCGGATGGCTTCTTGGATTGCTCCCAAAGTTCCGTCTTTGTACGTGTTCGCCCCATCAATTCCGGCATTTTTAAGAATTGTTGCCCCGGCGGTTTCCGCCGCTGCCGCATTTTTGAATCCTTGTTCAATCTCCTTGCGCAATGCTTCATTGGCAACTTTCAATTCATCTTTTTCCTTGTTGCGAACTTGCACATAATACCCCGTGCCGAAATTTGAAGTCTGCACCCACATACTTCTTGTATCGGACATATTCTTGTATTTTTGTTCTTGCTCCATCAAGGTTTTCACCTTTTCTTGTGCCTGTTGAACGTAAATCATGGCTTCTGCCTTTTTGATTTGGGCGTTTACGAACTTTTGAACTTGCGCCGGGTCGCTCAAAAGGTTTTCGGCATCCCGTACATCATTGATGGACACGCCCAAATCATCGAAAGCCTTTTTGTTGGCTTCGATAAATCTTTTCTTGGCTTCCAAGTTGTCCCCAAGCTGATTCCACTTCACGGACAATTCTTCAATCGCCGCAACGGGCTTATACACGTTTTCCGCAACGGATTTATACCATTCTTCTTGTGCTTTCTTTGCTTCGTTAGCCTTGCCGACAAAGTGGGAAACAAGGGCTATCAATGCGGATATGCCCGCAAGAATCCAACCGAATACGGGGATGGACTTAATCGCCGCGCCCACCATTCGGAATGCTCCCGCAAGACCGATATTTGCGGCTGTTCCGGCGGTTGCCGCCACGGTCTGCGCTCCAGTTGCCGCCGTGTTCACGCCTTGGGCAACCGTGTTCGCTTCGGCTGCTGCCGTTCCTGCCGTTTGTGCCGCCGCCTTTGCGGTTTCTGCCGTTGCTCCGGCTGTCTTTGATGCTGTGTTGGTCGCTTGGGCAACCGTGTTGGCTTCCATTGCCGCCGTGTCTGCAATCTGCTTTCCACGCCCGACATCCAAAAGGTTGTTCCACCATTCTTTTGCCTTGTTCAACGTAACAAGCGAAAAAGCGGAATCCTTGTTCAAGGTTTGCGCCACTTGTTGCAATCCCATCGTTATAGACATAAGGGATTGCACTTTCAACATTATACGCTGTAATTCTTCATTCTCCGCACCGAATAGGGCAACCGCACCTTGGGCGGCTGTGAATCCGCCGACAACACCTTGCAAGCCGGACAACATACCCGCGAATTGGTTTTCATCATTCGCCATGATAGAGCCTTGCGCCTGAATATCGCCTTGAATGTCTTGCAAGCGTCCCAACTCATTGACAAGGTTTTTGTAAGCTGCCGAATTTTCATCAATGCCGTTGGCACGTAAGTTTGCCATTTCTTCCTTGACCTCACGGATTTTTGAGCGCAAAGAAGTATGGGCATTTGCCGCCTTTTCAACATTGGCACGTTCCGTTTCAATCTTGGTTGCCACTTCTTCAAGGGCATTCGATTGGTCGCGCAACTCATTCAACAATGACTTGCGAACACGGATTTCACCTTGAATCGCGGTTTGTTGCTGCTTCAAGGCAATATATTCATCATCACGCCCGGACATATAGGCTTTGCCCATTTCCGCGCCCAATCTGTCATATTCCGCTTCAAGGCTTGCAAGTGTCTTTTCGTGTATCTCACAAGCCGCACCGATTTCGCCAAGCGTGGAACGGACTTGTTCAAAGGACATCGCCGCACCCGCATTGGCTTGTTGCATGGTGTTCAATTGGCTTTCCAACGCCGCCAAGCCTTTTCTTTCTTCGTCAAGTTCTTTTCTTGCGGCATTCGCTTGTTCAATCAGCACATTTTGCGCGTCTCCCGGTTCGATTGAATCAATACGGGCATTCAGTTCGGAAACGGTGGTTTCCAAATCCTGAATGACTTTTTTTTGTATCTCGATACATTCAACCATTTCTTTTGTGGTTGAATCCATCGCATCACCTGACCCAACAACGGCATCGGAAAAACCTTGTACGCGCCGCAAGGTTTCTTCAATCGCTCCGTTTAGTTGGTCATTATCCATTATTGATTTGAATGATAATGCCCCGCCGTCAATTTCTGCCATTACATCATTGAGTTTACAAAGTTCATAATCTGTTCGTTGTTGTCCTCCGTCAATTTGATTTCCTGCACATCCGGCTTATCCTCAAAGTCGTAACTTGGTGCATCAATCATCATGCGTTGAACGATTGACCATGCAATGCCGTGTAAAAGGTAGTCATAAGTCCATCCGAAATGTTCACATATCGCGCCACGCCGCCCGTGTGGACTATTTAGACCTCGTTGTTTTCCTCTATCCGATTCGGCATTGTGGTTCTTTCCGGCAACATCAATCGAATAGAGTTCAAAAAATCCCCAAGGTTACACATCGCATTGACAAGGACACAAAGTTGGTACAATCTTGATGGCTTGATTCTCCTTGCAAATAATGCCGTCAATTCGTCAAGGGCTTTCACATCCTCAACCCAACGTGTTCCGCCCTTGCAAGGGCAAGGAATCAACCGATTTTCACCCAAAACGGCAATGGCAATGATTCTTGCGCAACGCACCGCGTGTTCTTTGGCAAGTCCACGGGCGATTTTCATTCCGTCATTGGACTTCATCGCATTATCATCAATGGCAATTTCTATCCATTCAGATGAAAGGCGGTCAAGGGTCGCAAGTGTTACTTCCTCGATTGTGAACGTGCGCTTCACCTCTTTTGGGGTTCGCTTCTTCACCAATCCAAAGAATCGCTTGTGGGTTTCAAATTCAATGTCCTTGACTTCAAACGAAACGCCTTTGTTTATCAAGGTGTTTAATTCCTTGCGTTCTTGTTCAAATTTCTTTTCTTCGTTCATATCCTTTTAATAAAATAAAGCCCCGGAATAGTTGTTTCCGGGGCTTCGGGTTTCTGACTTGCCCCGATTAAGCGGTGGTTTTCTTAGGAATACCGCGCAACGCTTTTCCGGCATCTACTGCCATAGGGGTAACGGTGAAATCAACAAGGAAAATTCCCTTTGCCGACATATCCGCGTTGATAACCGCTTCAATGTCGCCGTTAGGAATCTCGAAATCCAAGCCCTGTTCGGTCTTGACATAGATTGCCTTGTTCGCAACAACTTCGTTGCCGTCATAGCCCCATTTAGGTTCGGTTTCCGAGCCGATATTCTCACCGCCGACATAATCCACCAAGTCTTGCACATTGGCATCCATAATGGAGAATGTCAAACGGGGAATCTTGCGCGACTTCTTGCGCACTTCGGGGGCTGCCATACCCTCTTCGTAATGCTCCGTTACATCGGCGGAATCTTGGGCAATCTTGCAAGTGTCCTTGTAAGTCTTGCCAATCTTGTTCAATGCGGTTGGCATTGTTCCCTCTTTGGATGCTGCACCAACTTGGATTTCAGAAAGTCCAAGTGTAATAAGGGATGTTCTTTTGTTTTCTGCCATGATTTAATCAATTTGAATGTTCCAATCAATGCGAATGTTTGCAAAGTGTTGTTTGGTTGTCGGCTCGTTCATGATTACCATGTTGCCGACAATGGCTTTTAACCCTTTGATATTCGCGTTTCTCACTATCGCCGTGGCTTCATCTGCCAAGGCTTTCAATCTCGTGCGGTTGGCTGAAACCTGCATCTTACCTTTGATTTTCTTGCTTGTGTCCTTGGTATAGATGTTGATGTTTGAAGTGCCTATTTGCGGCAAGCTGTCTTGCGGCAAATCAATTGTGTTCACAACAATATCTTCATCGGTTGAATCTTCGGGTCTGTCATCCCCGACATAACAACCACCCTTGATTGATGTTTTGCCATCAAGCAAGCCAAACAAGATTGCATCGGTATCAAATGGGGTTTTCATTCTGCTGCACGTTTAATGTTACTAATCAACTTTTCCAACATCCGGGGCAATTCCCGTTCTGCAAGATGTTCCGCGCTTGTTAGCACGTTTTTTCCCTTTGCTTCGACATAGGCGGCATAATTCATTCCGGCGACAACCACAAGGGCAACGCCCTTTGTTTCCTTGCCTATTTGGTCGGCAATGGTTTGTCCTGTCTTGACACCTTTTGCGGCTGCTTCGCTTTGTGCGCCGCTTGCGGCATCAAATTGGGTATGTGCGGCGACACCATCAACAAAAACGGAATAACCCGTTGAAGAAAGCAATGCGCCTGTCTGCATCATATAACCCTTATTCGTCCGGGCTTCAATCAAGCACATTTCGCCAAGCCTTTGCAACCTCGCAATCTGCTTCCTTTGGATTTCATCAAGAAACGCATCGAAACGCGCCTTGACATCATCTTTCGTGAAATTCGCCTTTATACCCATAACCTTGAATGAAGTTGTGCCGGGTCAAAGTTCAAGCAAATTCCCTCAATGCGGACATCCGCACATTCGGGGTCGTTTGCAATCAACACCCTTGCGCCTTTGTTTACCCGTGGGCAATTCTTTGGGCATTGGATAACGGATGTTGCCTTGTGGTATTCACCCCCGGCAACCTGAAATTCCGTACCCCTGCCGTCCGATTCCTCACGACACATGGACAAGAACTTGCGCGACACCGTGCATTCCGTCCAATTACCATCCGCATCTTGGATGCTTTCGGTTGATTCCTCAATGAAAAGGAAATGTGGATATTGCTTCACAAATGCCATAATCACCAAAAATTTGAACGGTCGCGGACTTTGGGGCGATTGACAAGCACGTTTTCAACACCCAATTCATTGCACAATGCCGCATAAAACAATTTTACGGCTTCCATATTCCATGAAATAGAATATCCACCCTCGGACACGTTTTGTGTCATGCCCTTAATCACCGCCGACATTCTGTGATAAACTGCCATATCGCAAGCATTCGCATCGGCGGGCGCGTCTGCATCGACTGAACCTTTCAACATGATAATATCAATATCATCATCCGAAATGTTAAGTCCATTCAATGATTTGGTAATGTATTCTTTGTTTGTCATTTCGTCCTACTTCTTGCAAAAGACCTTTGGGGCGATATTTCACGTCCCATCGGTCGTTTAGTTCTTATTCCAAGATGTTGCGTTGGTCTGCATGAGTACCGACCGCCCGGCAAGATTCCAAGCGGGGAAAAGGTTTGCAATTCCCTCGGTTACTTCCTGAACGGGCGATTCATTGGAATACTTCTTGACAAGGGTATGTCCGTGCATAACCTTTTCGGCTACGCTGCCGGGCATCTTCTTGGCATCAATCGGCTTTTTCCAATAGGTGTTGCCAAGTACCTTGCTTTCGGAGAAAAGAATCACATCATCCTCAAACGGGTTTGAGGTGATACGCGAACCATCGGCAAGTTCAATCGTAATGTCTTGGTCAATCACGATAATCTGCAAGCCACGGTACAATTCATTCTTCTTGGCAAGATATGCGTTCACGGTCGCAAGGTCGGGCGCATCCTGCGTACCTGTCGCATTCTGAATGTAAGAAGAACACTTCTTCCAAACTTCTTCTTGTGAAGCAAGTTTTTCAAAGGTATCTACATTCATAAAGGCGAACTTGTACTTTGCGCCATACAACTTTCTGCCCAACTTCAAGGCGGCGGGAATGTCCTTGGTCAAAGGCTTTGCAGAAGTGCCGGAATCGTATGCCGTTGCGACACCGATTTTCTGCTCTGCCGGAATCATGTAATCAACATCGTATTCCGTTACGACTGCCGCGTTGTTGGAATTGGTGAACTTGACCTTTCCAAGCGAAATTTGGCGCAATGCAATCCATTCGGCACGGGCTGCAACGCCATCCCAACAAAACTTGGTATCTTCCGCCCAAAATTCGACAAGTGCTTTCAAGTCGGGGTTGTTGCTCGACATTGCAACCATAATGTCGTATTCGGTCAATTCATCTTCGTTCTTTTCACGCGAAATGGTGATTTTGGGAATATCACCTTGGATTCTTGAAATCGCTTCACGGGTCTTTCTTGGAATTGTCGCACCCCTTGCCACAAGGTCGGCGGCAATCTTCAAGCCGGATTGCGCTTCAAGCATCTTCCACGTGAGGAAATTGGTTTCCTTCAACGGGAAAAGGGTTGGATAATAATAGTCTTTGAGGTCGTAAGTGCGAATTACGGCTTCCATGTCCTTTTCATTCAACCCTACCATCAAACTCTTTTGCATATTCGCTTAATTGTTTTAGGGGTTAAACATAAACCACACCTTTAAGGGCGGTTTTGATAGCATCATTCACGATGGGGGCGGTTGCCTTGTTCACCACACCGATAACCCACGCATCCACAAACAAGTTGTCGGGATTCTCGACATCATAGTTTGACCCCGCAATGGCAACCGGGGTGTTCTTCAATGTCTTGTCCGCGCCCTTGGATTCAAATGCGCACGTTCCGGCGGTGATAGCCGCGCCAAGCGTTGTGCCAACGGTGATAACATCTTTTGCCGGGTCGGTCTTGTCAATCGCCGTGATAAGCTGACCATTGCAAGCATCGGTTGCGAAACGGTCGCCCACCTTGAAGTGGTGTCCCTTTGCAACTTCATAGGTTGTCGCGGTTGCGGTTGCAGCCGTTACAATCTGCGCGGTCTTACATACGACATACAAGCCATTATCGCCAACGGCAAGGGGTGTACCCTCAAACAATGCCGAACCGCCCAAATTGGCAACGGAAACCGTTACACCACCGGGAATGTCGGCAACGCGGTGAAGAATGCACTTCACAACGCGGTTGTCTTTCTTTCGTTTAATCGTTAATGACATACGTTTGAAAAATTAAAAGTTAAATTTCCTTGCCCGTGAAATTGTCTTTACCGGGCTTTTGGCTTTCCACGTAATCGGCAACACCCTTGGAAATACCACTTTCTTCTTTCTGTGAGAAAAGCGGGCTTCCCCCGGCGTTGTTCAACTTGTCGTCTGCCACGTTCTGATTTGCGGTTTCGATGTCCGCCGCCTTTGCCGTCAAGTATTCGTTGAAATCCGCATCGTCCTTGAAGTTCATGCGCTGAAAGTCTTTCAGGGTTTGCGCCTTGAAATTCTCATCCTTGCATCCTTTCAACTTCTCGTTCAATGCTTGAAGCCTTGCTTTTGCGATGTTGTCCGCATCATAAGCCGACAACTTTTCTTGGAAAGGCTTAACCGCTTCGGCAACCGCTGCTTTGACAACTGCGGAAATGTCGTTGGGGTCAGGTTCATCATTGCCGCCCTTGCCGCCGGGTTCGGTTTGTTTGGCAACGAAATTGAACTTCTTTTTCAAGTTCGCTTCAAAGGTCTTGTTGCTCTCGGACACCTCTTTGTCCACATCTGCGCGAACCTCCTTGACAAACTCATTCACTTGCGCATCGGTGATTTTATCAACAAGGGTTTTCGCTTCGTCCTCCGTTGCCACCTGTAACGCAAAAGCGCGTGCCATGTGGTTAAGGACATCTTTTCGCACGCCTGAAAACTTTGCAATCAGTAATGCCAAAATTGTTTCTCTCATGTTCAAATGTTTTATGTGTTACAAATCAAATCTTTGACAAAATTATAGTGTTTTATAGTAAAACACATAAGAAAATCCATGCACTTATGCTTAACTTATCCACATTTTTGCATTGCAAACGCATTTTTTCACCGAAAAAGTTTGTTATATTAAATAAAACTATTACCTTGCTGTGCGTTACTATAAAACACAAGAGTAATAACAAATAAAACTTTCGCAACAATGAATCAGAGTATCAAAGAAGCAATTGAAAAGTTGGATTATCAAAGCCAACTTCGTATCAATGAAACCATCGAAGCCCTTAACAATGGCAAGGCAAGTTCAATTGAATTTTATTCGGATGATTCGGGCGTATGTTTCACATATTGGTCGCCAACCGTTAATCATGGAACACCCGGAACAATCGCACGTTCTTTCCGAATGAATGAAGCCTTGTTGATTCTCGCCGGGCATCGCTTGAAATCAAGCGAACACCCTATTTGTTGTCAATTAAGTGTATTACTATAAAACATACAAGTATGAAAATAGCAATCGTTGGTTCACGTGAGCCGGGCAATATCAATTTTGCCAAAGAATTAGAAAAACGCATCAACATACAAAGTGGTGATACAATCATTTCGGGTGGTGCAAAGGGCATTGATTCCCTTGCCGCCGAATATGCAACCGCCCACGGGCTTGAATTGGTTGAAATCCGCCCGAATTATGCAAAGAACGGGCGCGGTGCAACATTCATCCGCAACCGTGAAATCGTGGATAATGCGGATATGGTTGTTGCCTTTTGGAATGGCACTTCAAAAGGCACGAAATACACCATTGATTATGCCAACAAAAAAGGTGTTACAACTTTAATCATTACAATATGAATACAACAAACATTCCCATCACGCGGATTGAGAATAACACGGGGCAAGTTCCGGGCTTGCCCCCAAATCCGCGTATTACCAACCCCACCAAACTTGACAAGTTGGTTGAATCAATCAAACAAGACCCGGAAATGTTGCAATTGCGTGGTTTGCTTGTTTATCCCATCGAGAGCGGCAAGTATATCACCATCGGCGGCAATATGCGCTTGCAAGCCTTGAATCGGCTTGGTTACACGGATGTTCCTTGCATCATCATTCCCCAAGACACCCCGGTTGATAAACTGCGGAACTACATCATCAAGGACAACGGCGATTTTGGGGATTGGGATTATCAGGCATTAACGGCGATTTTGGGGATTGGGATTATCAGGCATTAACGGCATCATGGGACACGTTGGAACTTCAAGAATGGGCAATTGACATCCCCGAATTTGAAGCCCCACAAGAAGAAAAGAAACGTGCCGGGTGGAACACTTCAAAGGAATCAAAAGAAAGCCTTTGCGACCTCAAAGATTGCATTTGTTGGCATCCCAAGCAAAACTTTTCCTTTGTGTCATGCTTTAAGAAAAGCGAACAAGGTTATCCGCTTTCACAAATCAAGTCGGATTTCTCAAATGTGCGCTTGTTCGTTGATGCTGCCTTGAATGTGATTCATCGTGTTATCGGTTTGAGGTGCAAAAGCGATTGGGCAATTCTGACAACACCGAAAAGACGGCACAAGGAAATGAATTTTGCCGAATCTGTATGTGCTGCCATTGCCAAAGAACTTCAAATTCCGTTCTACCAAGAAGCCATCAGCGCAAAGACGTGGCAAAGAATCAATCCAACATTCATCCTGAATGCCGACATCAAGGAAAATAACGTGATTGTGTTTGACGATATTTTGACCACCGGGGCAACACTCATTGCCGTTGATAAGCTGCTACCGGGCAAAAATTGTCTTTATGTTGTCGGTATCAATAATAATTAGAAAATGAAAAATAATTTATTGTTTCGATTGTTATATTAAATAAAATAGTTACTTTTGTATGAAAAAAAAGAGTATTGAAGAACTTTCAACCCAATATGGGTTATCGGTGGAGTTCCTGAACGAACTTGAAACAAAGGTTGTGGACAAAGAAAACTTTGCCCGTGCGGTCAAGATGTTTGCGGATGGATTGTTGCCGTATGATATGGCAACCGGGAAAGACCCAATCAATGTTGCGGAATACCGAAAGACTGTTGCAAAGAATCTGCGTGAGTTCCGGCACAATCAGCAAGAAAAGGTTAAAGCCGCAATGGAACAACAACGCAAGATTGTGGAGTATTACACGGGCTGCAAGCGTTTGACATCACACGACAAGGCAAATAAAGCCGTTTCGGAGGTCGTTTTTGTCAAGGATGGACGCTTGGTTGCCTTTGCACACTTTGAGCCAAAACAAGGCGGCATCTACATGGCAAACAATGAAGTCATGCCGAACTTCCATTGGCAACCGCGTGAAGCGTTGGCAAGGTTACGCAAACTGAACAAAGCCTTTTATCGAAAGGTGAAGAAAGCGGCGGTCAATTCGCCCCGTGAATGGTTTGACTTTACGCAAAGGATTTAGTTTGCAAATAAAAAGCTGCTGTTCTACAACGTATTACAACGATAATGGATTTACTTTGAAAATAACAATATGGGACAAATTTAGATAATATCAAAGTGGGTGATACCGTCATTTTCTCAATGGGTGGTTGGCATAGTTCAATTGTCATTGACAAGGTTACGCGGACAACGCCAAAGCAATTTGAAGTTGGGTCATATCGTTTTTGGAAAAAAGACGGTTCAATGGTTGGTGATTCATACAAACAATGCCGCCTTGCAACCGAAAAAGATATTTCAGACTTCAACATGGAAAAACACCGCAATTCATTAAGAAGTACGATTTCCAAATTCTTCAAGTATTACGACAAAATCAATTCGTTGTCGGTTGATGAAATGGAAAAGATTGTTGAAATAATCAAAGATAAAATATGATACACCAACATTGGACTACCTGTTACCATAATTGCCATATATGCAGCCATATTTGTTGCCCTTTTAGACATAGTGATATATATACAATGAAACATAACGAATCTATCTTGTTTAATACAATCGTGCAATCATTGCATGATGATAGCCGATTTAAGTTCACCGGGCGTTCAAGTTGTGGTGGTTTTGGCTTTGAAACCGACTACATAAACCTTGACGCACCATGTTCCGGCGCAAATCTTAATCATGCGCAATATCGCGTCCATATTTTGGTTGATAATTCGCATGGCGTTGAAACACACATTGAAATGAATGCCATTGGCATAAATGAATGGGAAACGGTGTTTTGGGGAACTTGCCCCACACTTCAATTCTTTCAAACTTTACTTTTTGATGCTTTGGGCATACCTAAAAAACAAAGTGTATGAATGGCAATACAATATATCACGTGTGTTTGGAGGGCGCATTGCACCGATATTTCGGTTCAATATCCGCCATCTTTGACCAATTCACCCCGCAAGATTTGGGGGTGTCAAAGGCTCGGTTGTGGGCATACGGCATAACAGAAGAAAAGCCGTATCAGAACAAAAAGTGCATCATCCGCAAGGGTGTTATCCATCGAAAGAAAACGAATAGACAAAATCCCCAAATATGAAAATTGAACAATACTGCATCGGGCTTGGTATTAAGGACAAAAAGGATTTGTCCGACAAGCAAATTGAAGAATGGGGGCGGTTATTAAGCCCCGGTCGTGTTCTCGTTGAAATTTTCAAGTTAGGAACAGACTTGGATAAAAAAAATGCTGTTGCCATGTTGCGAAAAGCAATCAATGACAACAAGCATTTTCGGTACTCATACATTTTCAACGAAAATGAAGAAGATGTTGAAATGAAAGAAAAATTCAAAATATGGCTTGATTAAGGTTTTGCCATATACTTTTCAATGATTCTTCGCATATCATCATACAATTGGGGCGCAATCTCTTTGAATATAGGGTTGCCGCCCCAATAGTTTTCAGAACAATGGGCAATAAATTCGGCAAGTTGCTTTTCTTGTGTCCAATACTTGACATCATGCCCCCTTGGTTGAATGAATTTATGACCATTGATTGCAGCTTGCAAGCAATCAGTGAATGCACCAAGTTTTTCGTTGAACTCCATCTTCAACGCTTCTTGTTCATCCGCTTTCGCAAACAATTCCTTTTTCAATCTGTCGGCTTCATCCGTTTTGCCCTTTTGTTTTAATTCTGAATACTTTGCCCAAGTTTCATCCCTGTATTTGTCGAAATCCGCATCAAACTTATTAAGTTTTTCTTGAACAATCCCTTTAAGCCTTTCGCCCTCTCCGGCATTGATAATCTTTTTCCATCCATTATAAACCGCCGTTAGTTCACTATTGGATTTAAGTTTAATTTGATGGTCGAAAGCGTGTCCAAATTCGTGATAGAACAACCCTTTTCTAAACCAAGGTGATTTGGTCATACGTTCAATGTTATCTTTATCAAAAGATATATTCACATATTTGTAAGTTGGCGAATAATGCGCACCACTCTTTAAGGCTACCAATGGGACAAATTCTTTGAGTGAATCAAAAAATTCTTTGCTCGGCAACGCTTCCATCATGCCGGGTATCTTTTTCACATACTCGGTAAATATGTTGTATGGGGTGTTTGGCGATACATTTTCAAATCCCATTTGCTTAACTTCTTTCAAAGATGCAAGTTTATAGATGTTATATGCCTTTTCAATATGCACATATACACTTTCATAGCCCTTGTTTACAAAATCATGTCCATTTATCACCTTGATTGCATCATTGTACGCCTTGCGCCATTGCTTCGGAATACTTGTTGGGGTAATCCCTTTCAGCTCCTGCAAGTGATTGATTGAAACAAAACAAGGCTTTGCCTTTCCACTCATTAAGGTTTTATGGCTTGACCAAGACTTTAATTCACAACCAAGCCACCTTTCAGATTCTCCGTTTGTAATCTTTTCGCGGGCGGTATCAATATAACCTTGGAATCGTGATTCTTTCCCATAGAAGTGTTCTAAATTGTCCAATAAGGTTGAAAGCCGTTCCGCATTTGTCGCCTTTGTCTTGTCGGGCTTAAATTGCCAATCCGGGGCTTTAATCTCAACGACATCATCTTTGCCTTGGATGCTTGCTTTGATTTTATTTTTAAGATTCTGCAACCCATTCAAGATTGAAGCCTTGTTCAATACCCATTTGCGCTTATCGGAATTGATTTCTTGTAAATCATTTACAATATCGGTTGCATCAACATCATGTTCTTTGGCTTCCTTGACCGTTGCCGTTGCATCTGCAAGGTACACTTTCAATGCACCCATTGCATTGTTTACACGTTCTTTCAATGCGCTAATTGCGGAAACAATCACATTTGGCTCACGGTTATTTATGGCAACATCAAGTGCATTCGTATCAATACCCCATTCGGAACAAATTTGGCGAATTGCCGCGATTTGGGGCTGCAACAAATTGATTTTTTCTTGTATCGGGTCAATTTTGGGTTGTGGTGGAATAACATTCAGTTTCAACCCTTTGGACAAATCACCATTCTTGAAGTTGTCCCGGATAAAATAGGGGGTGGAACTCCAACCCTTTTGCGCTTCGATATGGTCTTTCACCCACACTTTGAAGCTGTCCGGCACATCGGTAACGGTGTTTGCCGCTTGCTTGTGCTTGTAGGTTGTACCACGCAATGCCGCTTTGAGGTCGCCCAACTCGTTATCATCAAAGGTTTCTTCATCCATCAGAATAGGGATTGCATAACACATACATTGTGGATGCCACCCAATAAACTTGAATGTTTTGGGGTATCTGCCAACAAGACGGGCGCAAATATCACATTCGCACAACGGTTCATGGTTGCTTCTTACAATCTCATAGCCAACGACAAAATCAAGCGATTGCCACCTTTGCCAATCACTTTCACGATAAGCCATGTTGATTTCTGAACGGGTAAGCCTTTGGGCATTCTTCACGCTTGACCGATAAACACCCCGTCCGGGATGGAAAGCCCTTGCAGCCTTTGACAACACAAGGTTGCCGCGCTTATCACGGACACGGCGGAACAATCGGTTCGGGTCTTTCAAGTTCTGCTTGACATCCCTTGCCAATTGTTGTGCGCTGCGACCCTCGCCCAATCCTGCATCAAGGGCGGTTTCCATCTGTTCCCGGTATTGCCCAACGTACTTCCAAACACGTTCCGAAAGGTTCAACCCCTCAACCTTGCGCCCCTGAAAGACTTGCAAAGCATCCAAGTTGCGGTCTTGCATCTTGTTCAACCGCGCCTTGCTCAACTTGCTTGTGTTGAATATGGATGCAATGAAGCCATCATTCTTTTTGCAAGCGAACAACCATTGTTTCTTTGACCCGGTTTCAATTGTGGTTGTCAGACGGTCGGCAAGTTGTATGGTAACATCTTGCATCACCCCTTTTATTTTAGGGTAATCATCAAAGGAAAAGGGCTTGTCGGGGTCAATCTTACCCCTTGCGGCGGCTTGGGATATTTCCTTTGTCGCTACATCAAACAACGCATCAACGGCACGTGCATATTGTTCCGTTGTCCTGTAATGGGCATTGTCGAATGCCTGTATCGAAAACCGGGTTGTCTTTTGTCGCTTTGCCATTATTGACGGATTTTGAAGTGTTCACATTGAGGGTCTGACAAGAAACGGCAATACTTGCCATCGGTGTAATAAGGGCAACGGCACATGAATGGCTTGCCGTTTGCCCCTATTTCGTGCCAATCGTATGAATGCGTACAATCACGGCAATGGTACTTTGTCTTTTCAATTGCTTTCTTCTTTGCCATAGTACGTTCCTTTTGATGTTACATATTCACCATGATTCAAGCGTTCAAACGTGCTTTTATCAACGTGTACGCGGTGGATATGGCATGAATCAGCGACCCACACAACCCATTCATCGGAATGGTGGGTTGTTGTAGGTCTTTTCAATACGACATTATATTGCGTGGTGGTATGTGCCGGGATAAACCTTTTACCAACAACATACCCTTTTACCGGGCTTTCCTCACATCCTGCAAGGAACAACACCATCATTATTGCAAATAGAATCTTACGCATCGACATCAATTTGAGGTTCACCAATCATAAATGAATTTTCAGCGGATTGCTCCGATTTAAGTTTCTCTATTGTCTTGGTCGGGTCTTTGGACAATCCGACACGCTCAACCGATTCTTCTTGTGAAATCACGGGCTTGTTGCCGTTGGCGGTTAGCCAATAATTCAAATCATCCAAATCACTTGTAATCATGTACGGCACAATTTCGGGTTCAATCTCTACTTGGTCGCATTCTTCTTCAAGTGTGGTGTTCATCATGCCGATATAAGCAAGAATCACGTTCACACGGCGTTGCAAGTATTCATCAAAGATTTCGCACTTATCTTGAACTTTCAAATGCGCATCCATGAAAAGCAACTTCAACGCAACCCCGGAAATCGCCCCAAGCCCCTTGACCGAATCAAAGGAAATATCGGGTGTCTGCGTGATTGTATAAATCAGTTTCAAAAGGGTTTCAATCTCCAACTTAACCGCTTCCGGGGCTTGCTGCCATGACACATATTGCATGGTTGCGCCATCCTCTCCCTCAATGACTGCGCCGGAATCGCCTTTCTTTGCCCAACCATTGATTTGCCCGGTAACAAAGATTTTCGGGCTTGCGTGATAGTCGTTGGTGTCGGCAAAGTTGGAAAGCAAGGTTTCCAATCTATCAATCAGGGCATCCACATCTTCGGTTTCAAACTTCGGTTGGTGTCCATAGATAATTGGAATCTTGCCAATGGCAACGGGTTTGGGATAACCGGGTACAACTTCATATCCGTTGTTTCCGTTCATCCACAACCAATGTTCCTTGTCCGTGAATGTTTCAAAGTAATCAACCGCATTGTCCTTGCTGTCCTTACGGCTGAAAGCACGTGAAAACGCCACCATGTCCCCGGTTTCGTCAAAGAACGGGTAAAGGGTATCACCATAAGCCGGGGAAAACAAGGTGCAACGCATCTTGTGGTTGGTCGGGAATCCGTATTTGGTGTGCTTCTTCTCTTTTTTCACCGTGTGCCAATACTCCGCACATTCCTTGAAACCGAATATAGACCGCCCGATTTTGCGGTTCAAAGACTTGCTTTTGACATCGTAAAGAATGCGGTTCAATGCCTTAACAATCATTTCTTGCTTCTCATTCTCCGGGGTATTGTTGTACTCCGGCGCATTGCCGAAACAAAACGACACGGCACGGGAAATAATCAGTTTTTGAAGCGCGATTGCAACACGTGCCACTTTGACCGTGCGGAAATTCATGCTTTCGCCGTTGGTGTCAATCACCTTTTGCGCCGATTCACCTTGTGCATCATCCGTTGTTTTCACTCGCTTGTCAGGGCGCAAGACGGGGTTGTTAATATCATGCAACTTGGGATTCAAAGCCTTGTTTGCGGCTTCCGTGTCCGGCTGCGCGATATAACGATGGGATTTCAATTCGGGAATGGCATCATTGCCCTTGTTTTCCCTTGCCAATTTCAAAATTTCTTCAATCGTCATAATTTATTTGTTTTATAGTGATACATATTTCTACCCAAAAAGACTTGCCACATCGGACTTGTTGCGCCTTGGTCTGCGCTCGATTGTTCCCGTTAAAGCATCCGGCGCATCATCATGGGCGTTCTTTCCGGCTTTCAGATAGCCACAAATGGCATTCGCAAATTCAGGGAATAGGCGTTTCCAACCTTGCGGCATGATAGTGAGGTTCTGAACGGTTGCGGAATTGCTGAAAATGCGGACATCCTTGTTGTCGGTTTGGGCAAACCACTTGAATGTTGTTTTGTTGTTTCCCATTATCCGGCATTGCTTTTCCACGTTCCGGGCAAATCCACGACCGCCATTGTTCGATTCCACAACGCATTCGGCAACATTGTGTTTGGAAAGCATCTTTGCAAGGGCGGGTTCGGTGTACTCCATTGCCCTTGCCGTGTAAAGCACATCAACAATGTAGTTGGCAATTTCCGTTTCATCATAGATAATTGCACAAAGATAGTCCGTACCCGTGTCGGCGGTGTCCACGTATGCTTTGCGCCTGCATCGCATTGTTGCCGGGCGTGTGATATATTCCGAAAAGCCGCTTTCGTACATAAGACCCTCGCTTGGTTGTGGGTCTTGTTGGTACAAGGATTCAAAGACTTGTGGATTGCGCTTGCGGATGGATTGCAGCTTGTCAAGATTGTGCCTTTCCGCCCAAAGGGGTTCACCCTCTTGTCTTGGGTCATAGTCCGTGGGCGCACCCTCTTTGATAGCCTTGTAAACAACGACAACCCACCCATTCGGGTTTGTGTCCTTGTCGTATGTGCCTTGTTGCCGCAATAGTGTTCCCGCCAAATCATCTTCATGCCATCGTGTAAAGACAATCAATTGTTGGGAATCATTATGAAGTCGGGTTTCTGCAACCGTATCGTACCAATCGGAAACGGATTCACGGACTATCGGCGACCATGCCGTTTTCGCATCCTTGTAAATATCATCCATAATCAGCACATCAACGGGTTCACCCGTCAATGCACCACCCACACCAACGGTTTTGAATCCGCCCCGGTGTCCTACAATCTCGCATTCATCGGCATTGCGCAACCATGACCCGGCAACGGTTGTAACATTGCTTGCATTCAAGGATGTTTCGGGGAATATGTCGTGGTATTCCTCGGAATCAATGATTCTTTGGATTTCGCGGTTGAACTTTCGTGCTTTGGGCGCATTATAAGACACAATCGCCACTTTCTTTTCCGGGTTGTCCCCAAGGATGAAAGCGGGCAATCTTCGTGTTGAACCCTCGCTTTTACCGTGCTGCGGGGGCATAAAGACCATAAGTTTGCGAATGTTGCCGTGGGCAAAGTCGGTCAATACTTGGTAATATCGGCGGTGAAAGTCTGCCGGGCGAAACGTGGGCATCGTGGAAAGGGTAAAACGCAACAAATCGGAACGACTTTCACGTGTAAGCCGTTCTTTCATCGCCTTGTATAGTCTTATCTTGTCCGCCCTCTTTTGCATCACTCCAACTTCCTTTTCAGTTCCTCAATTTCCTTGTCCAATTCTTCATCTGTCTTGTTGGCAAACAAATCCTTGCCATCCTTTCCCGTTACCTCGGTGGACTGCCTGTTGCGCCAATGCTCCGGGTCGCCGTTTGTCAATGTGAATATGATTGCCGCCGTGTCGGGTTGAATGTGCTTCTTGGTGGTGGTTTGCTCCTTGATTATCGGCTTGGGGTTGCCCCTCTCATCCTTTTTGCTTCCGGGGACGGTTACAACCTTGGTTTCGGTTACATCGTACCCCTGAATCTTCTTCATCAAGGATTTCTTTGCTTCAATCACCATCAATTGCATTCGTTCTTCCTTTGCCTGTGCAATGGCATCGGCAAAGTCGGGGTAATCATTGACCCATGCGTGATATGTTTTCGGTGTTATTCCTACTTGGCGGCAAACCTCGGCAATGGTGTATGTGTCGGACTTCACAAGCCCAACAATCTTGTCCACCGTTTTTTTACTGAACTTTGCCATGCTTCAATCTCCTTTTTAGAGTTGATTTTGTTACATTTATAACTATTCTTTCAATTCACACTTAAACCCTCGGTCTTGTAACTCGCTGAATAACAATGACAATTTGGTTACATCCCCACATTCAACAATTAAACGTGTGTCAATCACCTTTTTACCACCATCGGCGTTGTCGCTTTCCGCTTCGGCTTCTTCTTCAATGGGAACACCCCAATCTTCGGGGTCAAAGTCGAATTTTTCCGCTTCCTGCATGATTAAATCGGTATCAAAGCAAAGGTTGGCTTTGCTTGTCGCGTTGTCTGCAAGTGCAAGTTCACGACCCTTTGCCGAATCCAAATCAATATCCTTGCGCTTGACCGCCACAAGTGAATTGCCATCGGTTTCAACAATTATCACATTGTCAAAGCCAATGTCGGCGGCTTTCTCCGCTGTTTTGTTTCCGGCAATGATACGGTTGTTCTTGTCAATAAGGATTGAACGACCAAGCCCGAACTTGCGCAAGGATTCATCCATAAGGTGTTCACCGAATTGTGTACCCTTGTTGAAATTCTTGTTGTCCGGGATAAGGTTTTCAATCCTCATTTCAATCATCTTTGCCATAGCATCGGAAACATTGCGTGAAACAACCAAATCACCAAGATTGCGAAAAGCGCACCGAATGCCGCACCAAGGATTGTGAAAAGTGCATCCATAACTTCAACCGTGCCATGCCCTTTTGAATCCCACCATTCTTTGAGAATTGCCGCAAGACATCCGGCGATAAAACCGACCCACGGGGCAACCAAAACACCGACAAGAAAAGCAATCAAAGCACCAACAATGAAATGTTGGCGTTTGTCGGGTTGTTTGGCGGCTTCTCTGACACTTTCAAAGGCTTCAATGATACTTTCCTTTGCTTCGGCAAAAAAAGCCCTCAAACGCTCTTTAATCGGGGCTTTCTCAAATACACATTCTCCGGAAAGGAAAACGGGAGGTTGTGTCTTGCCGGATAACACCCCCAACCACACTTTGCCGTTAAATAACACATTCATGCGCTCCTTGAAAGACAACTTCCAACAAGAAACGCATTGTTTGCCATCGTTCCACACGTGCAACGACTGACATTCTTGTTCCGTCATTGTGGACGGTCTTTGCAATACCTTTGTGGATTGCGGAAAATCAATTGGTTTCATATCTTTTTGCGATTCATTTGTAATGCAAATGCAAAGTTAAAGGGTGTATCACAATAATACACCCTTTAAGCCAAAAAGATACACAAAAGTTATAAACACTTCAATCGGATGGGCAAGTTGGCATAAGACCAAGCAAGCAATGCTGCATCCCTCGATTCTTGGTTTGTCCTGCCAATTAACCCGGTTATCTGTTTCAGTTCATCCGCCGTAATCTTGCCGTCTTTGCCTTTCCAACACTTGCGCAACGGGGCGTGTTCCAGCACTTCAAGCCCCTTTGCACGTGCCATTTCGCAAATCAACTTGCCCGTTTGATGGTTTTGCCCAACCTTGTAGCCTGTTGCGGCGGCATATTCCTTGCGCGAACCGAACTTCAAGTGCCAATTGCTTTTCATCATCCATGATGCTTCAACAACCACAATCACACTTTGCCCGGTTTCCTTGCTTCTTGCAACAACATGGTCGAAATAATCCACCAACCGGGCAAATGGCAAGGTTGAAACCTCCAATGTCCTATCTTTGACATTGAGGTGAGCAACACCCGATTTGTCAATGTCCGGGTCAATGCCAATCACATTTTGATATTTCATAAGGCATCAGGAATCAAAAAGGCAAATCATCATTTTGTTGTGTCGACGCGGATGGTTGTTGTGCTGCCGGACTTGCCCCGGCTGCTTGTTCACCTTTCAGACCGCACAAGTTCACTTCACTTGCATTCACATTGACCGCAACTTGTGTGTTGCCGTTCCTGTCTTGATAAGACTTCACCGACAAGCGACCACGGACGAACACTTTGCATCCCCGTTTGAGGTATTGAGTAAGACCGCCGCCATCACCATACCACAAGACGGAAACCCACGTTGTCGATTCAACCGTTGTGCCGTTGGCATCTTTTCTTCTCTCTGAATGTGCGACATTGAAAGACACATACTTTTTGCCGCTGAAATCCTTAATTTCGGCATCGTTCCCGATATTGCCGATAACTTCACATTGTAACATTGTTTTTTGATTTTAATTTTGATTATCATCTATGAATCCCACTTCAATGCCAACATAACCACCCCGGCGAATATGGGCTTCTATTTCTGATTCACTCTCAATTGCGCCCTCGGAATCATCATCATACAAGGCGAACACTTCCACTTTGCCCAATGCTTGTTTGGCTTCCGCTTCTGTCAGAACGTGCCAAACAAAGCCATCTTCCGTTATCTTAACACGTTTCATTTGTAATTCATTTGTTATGCAAGTGCATTGCATTTGCTTGTTAATACTTCTTATTGTGCATGGACGGGCGGTTTTCGTTGTACCTCATTTTCTGCTTGATATGCCAAGACAAATCAATTCCCAAAGTCTTTGTCCAATTCTCTACATAATGCAAGCCGAATTGAATGCGCTTTTCAACACCAATGACATCACGGGACAATCCCTTGCACAAGGCAAATGCGTTTTCCGTGAAGCTGAATTTGTCATAAGCACGGAAATATCGGCATGGCTGCATCTTGTCGAAATCAACGCCCAAAGCCCCGGCAAGGTCTAAAAGCCGAATGGCAATGTCGGCAAATTCATCTTCAACGGTGTTTTTGATGTGCGAAACAAAAACATCTTCAAAAGATTCTCCGGCATCCAAATCTTGTTTCACAAGTAATTTTGTACCATATCCGGCTTTATCACCCTTTCGGTCGGCTTCCACTAATTCGGCAACCTCGGTGATAACAAGCATCAAACAATGTTCGTTGCTCTGTCTTTCTTTCCAAAAGCCATGATTCACGGCGTTGGAATGTGCTTTGTCTTTTAATTCGTGGTAGTTCATGTCTATAAAAATAATCTTGGTTGAACGGGTAACGAAAGTATTTGTTCGTTTGCCGCTTTGAAAAATTCTTTCTTTATCTCAAATCCGTATGCTCGGCGGTCAAGGTTTCTTGCCGCGTACAAGGTTGTTCCACTTCCGGCGGTCGGGTCAATCACCACATCGCCGGGGTCTGTGAAAATGCGAATCAGATATTCAAGCAACGGGACGGGCTTTTGTGTCGGATGCACTTTTGGGGTTTTATTATCCCTTACCCAATCAATGCAATTGAACACCATTGCCCCCCCATTATTGAATTTTGGCAACTTGTCGCGGTACAACAAAACACCGTATTCGCAATTTCCAACAACTTTCATGTTGGCTTTCAGCACTTGTGCGGAAAAGTTCTTGCGGAACACAAGGTTGATGTAATGGTTGAAACCGTATTTCTTGCCCAACTCAATGTATTTGAATTGTTGTTCAAACTCGCAAAACACAATCATGCAAGGGGCTTTCCCGGCTTCCTTTGGCTCTTTGATAAGCATTTGGGAACAAAAGTGCATAAATTCCGCCGGGCGAAAATCCTTGTCAGTGTCGAAAAATTTCTTTCCGGCTTTGGCGGATTCTCCCTTTGTATTGTCGCCATCCACATACCATGATGGATTGCTTGCATAAGCATTCACGCCCAAGTTATAAGGCGGGTCGGCAATAATCAATTGTGCCTTGGGGATTCCATAAACCTTGAAGTTTTGGAAATGGTCATTGAATAATTCAACCTTGTTCATCGCTTCACAATGTCATAAACCGCCCGTGTCAATTCAATATCATAAAGTGCATTATGCAAAGAATCATCGGACACGGACACGCCCAAGAACTTTGCAACGGTGGACAACTTGAAGTTTTCCATTTCGGGGCGGCGGTTTGCAAGGTATGCGGATGCAAGAACCATCACATCAATGGAATTTGCCCAAAACCAACTGCCGAAATAGACATCACCGTTTTGCAGAAAGAACCCACGCAAAAATTGATTATCAAATGCGGCGTTGTTGTAGCCAACCAAAAAGAACTTGTCTTTCTTGTTGTACTTGTCCACATACTTTGCAAGCATTGCCACAAATTCGGAATACACTTGCCCCATCGGGGGATAAGCAAGGATTTGTTCACGTGTTACCCCGGCAACTTTCAAGGCTTCATCCTCGATTATTGCCTTGGGGTTCGGCTGCACATGAAAGTCGAAATCCTGAATGTGTTTGCCGTCAATCACGATTGAACCGCTAATTTGATGGATTCCGTTTCTACCGGGATTTGTCCCGGTTGTTTCAAGGTCAAAAAATAATAGTTTCATTGTTGTTTTGTTTTATAGTAATACAATCATTGATTAAAAAGATTTGGTTCGGGCGGTTTATTGACTGCCTCAATATCTTGCACCCTCTTTATTTCCTTGTCGATTTCCTTTTCTATCGCCTTGGATTTTTCAAGGGTCAAATGGCTGCGGGTCTTGAAATACTCCTTTTGCAGTCGGCGCATTTCAACCACTTTGTCGAAAAATTGTCTTGCATTCATTGTTTCTTATATTTTTGATAACCATAGTTCATAAATCCGGGACGCAACTTGTGCCATCATCACGGGCGGCACGGACATTCCGCAAATGTATTGGGGACTTTGTCCGGCAAAGTTGTAATCTTGTGGGAAACTCGATATACAACAAACTTCACTTGCACCCAAGAACCGAGGTTGCTCAAAGTGAATCAAGCATGATTCCTTGCTTGCAAGGGTGGGGCATATCCTATCCAAGTACACATAAGTTTGATTGAAATTGCTTCCTTTGCCATACAACCGTTCATTTGCCGCTCCTTGGTTCAAGTCCCCATGTTGGCGATTCTCCCACAATAGGCGGATAACCTTTGATTTTGCTTCACGCCCTTTGAAATCCGCACATTCACCAAACACTATCGGCTCTTCCTTGAAATCCATATCCAAGTATGGATAAGCATCAAACAAATCACGTTGGCATGGTACTTTGTCAATCAAATCTTTTCGCAAGCATACAAAGAACACACGTTCACGCCGTTGCGGAACACCCATTCTTTGCGCATCAAGCAACCAATGTTGGCAATAATACCCGGCATCATCGAATGATTCATGTATGCGGCGCACATATTGCTTTGCTTCACCAAGCAACAAGCCTTTCACGTTTTCAGCCACAACCACTTTCGGTTGCAATCTCTTTGCAAGGTCAATGAAGTCAAAAAACAACGTGTCCAACACTTGTTCCGCCTGTCCCTCTCGAAAGTGCTTCATCTTGCCCCAAGCATCTTCCCGGCTTCCCGCCATGCTGAATGTGGAACAAGGCGGCGACCCGTCCAAAATGTCAAGGTTGAACAATTCGGGCGGCAAATCTTCCTTTGTCTTGAACTCTTGTATCGGTTCGAGGAAAGGGAAACGCGGGTTGTGATTCTGACAATATGCGTACATCATGCGGTGGTCTATCTCATTGCAACCGATAACATCAAACCCGGCAATTTTGTAACCCATCGAACTGCCCCCCCCACAAGCGAAACACGAAAAGACCGTGCCTTTGTCTTTCGTGAAGTTGGCATCCGCTAAATTCCAACGGTAATCAAATTTGTGTTTCATTTGCTTGTTTTATTTAATATATCGTTTACACGTATTGCCAATTCTCGAAATTGGGGGTTAAATCTGAAATCATCTTCATACTTGTTCAATAAGTGAAGCATTGAAGAATGGTCGCGGTGAACGAACTTGGCAATCTGTGTCAATTTCATTTTCGCCTTGCGGCAATGGTACACGAAAATCATGCGTGAATAGAATCCATCACGTTTGCGCGATTTTGTGATATATTCACCAAAACGCATCCCGGTAACTTCATGGATTGCATTCTGAATCCGCATCACCTCTTTGTTTTCCCGGCGCACGTTGGATTCAAACCACACATCTTTTCCAAGGCGGTTTGCAATGTCGTATTCAATTTGCGCCCCCTTTGAATCTGTCCAATTGTCCATCATGTAGATGGCATCACACTTGAAAAGCATTTCAATGTCCTTGACCATGTGTTGTTCCCGAGGTGCATCATCGGACATTCCCTTTTCCATCGGGTTCACGGCTTCAAATCCGATTTCATCAAGCAAGGCTTGTGCATCGGCGAACTTTTGCCGTGTTTCTTGTCGTGGCAAGCCCGTAATCTTGCCGGATATATAAATTTTCATTCTCTATGTATTTGATTTTTGGTTATTATATAGAAACTTGTTCACGAAATAGACTTGACCTTTGCCCGTTACTTTCGTGGTTGTTGATACCATTGTTTCACCGTTTGCCTTTTGGATGGTGGTTTTCTTCATTTCAAACAAGCCCATTTCCATTGCCTTTTGTGTGGGTTGGTTGTACCTCTCCCCGTATTGGCACAAATAGCCGTTTTCACGCATCCAAGCGAAAAGCCGCTTTTCCCCAGTCGGAACACCATTTTGGCAAATGATTTTTGCCAACTCTCCAATCAATACCGATTGTTTCGCCGTTTCAACCGCTTGCGAGAACAAAACACGGGGTCTTTCCGCTTCAATCTGCTTTTGCTGCCGTTCGATTTGTTCCGCTTGTGAAGCTGCAAGGCGTAAGGCTTCCGCAAATGTTTGTGGAATAGCCGGGGTTGCTTGCTTCACTTCCTGAACAATCCGTTCCATTGCATTGAATTGTTCAATGAATCCAACCTTGAATTGCATTGCCTTTGCACCTGTCAGACCCATTGCAAGCAATGAAAATCCGTCCCGATTCATTAAAAACATCGGGCGTGGTTTGTTTTGCGCATCATAATACGTTGATTCACAAAACCATTTTTGGTGGGCTGAATTTTCAGCCGACCCCAAGATGTTGCGGATTGACTGCATAATGTTCTTATGCTGTTTTCCGAACACTTGCGCCACCTTGACGGAATCCGTCACGGGCGTTCCCCTGTTAGTCTTATAGACCACATTTTGTTGAATAATGCCGTTCATTGTTATATAGTTTATTATTAGTTATTTATTCCGCATCATCATCAAAATATCCTTGGTTTTCATCCATGAATGCTTCAAAAGCATCATCGCAATATGAACCCTCACACAATGATGTATCACATTGATGGTCAATTTCACCATTTTTCCAAGGGCAATAATTGCATAAATCATCACCAAGTTGCGCTTTTAATTCTTCCTTGCTCATATTTTACATTTTTCGTCTGTCTTTTCCTTTGATTTCAAAGTAATTACACATTTCAACCAATCGACTTGCCACCCGGTCGCCGTACCTGTTCACTAACTTTTCACCGTTGATTTTCAGATTTGAAGTTATAAAGGTCATTTCATCGAACTTGTCGCCCCGGTATTCTATAAGCTGCCGGACAACATCAACACGGTTTCCCATGTATAATGATTCTTGCGGTTCGCTCCCGAAATCTTGAATGCCCAACATCGGCAACTTCTTCAAGGTGTGAATGTCCCCGGATTCAACAAAAGAATCACAAATGGCATCGGCACGGGTAATCCTCCACCAAAGGGAACGTGGTGTTGTATCATCAATGAATTGTACCTTAAATCCCCAAGCAAGGCAATATGCAAGCATGATTTCAAGACACCATGATTTGCCCGTTCCCGTGTTTCCCGCAATATAGATTCCTCTTTTCAACCGACCGGGAACAACATCCCGCGTTTCAGGGTTCAAACATTGCATTGTCGGGTCGCAATGACACCATTTGATGAAGTTTTCGTAAGTGAAGCGGTTTTCATCATCAATCACAAACTTGGGATTCCGGCTTTTTCCGATTGCTTCAACAATCTTCAAGGCTTCCGCAACATCATATTGCAAGTATTGAAACCGCGTGAACCCGGCAAACATCCCACGTTGGTTGATGGCATTTAAGATTCTGCCGATACTTGGCATCTGAACCTTGACTTGCTTTTGATTTCCGTTCTTGTCGGTTATTGTTTGTTTTATGTCCATTCGTCATTGCAATTTTTGTTGGTTTGACTTCTTGTTGTTGCCGCCGGGCGGTTGTCGCGCTTTGACCAAGTTACGATTGCCATGCGCCAATCTTTCATCTTGTTCTTACCGACCATCCAACCTTTGCTTTGGTAAAAGGCAATGAATGCTTCCGCATCAATCGAATACCCTTTTTCTTGAATATATGCTTGAACTTCTTGCAATGTAGGGGGGCAAAACCGTTTGACGGTTTTTGCTTTTTCCCTCTCTATATCGTTAGATATAGATTTATTCTTTTCTTTTATTTTCTTTTCTTTTATTGCATTGCAATCCATTACTTTTGCATCGGGTTTGCTTTGTATTTGCTTTTCACGCCTTGAAAGCCAACTACTTAAAGCGGCTTGTTTCCGCTTCTCGGTTATGTCGTTGCGCTTGTTTAGCCGTGCATTTACGGAATTAGACCAAAACTTTTCACCATCATTCTGAAACAAGTTGAAGTCATGGACAACACTTTCAACAATGTTGCTTTCCGTATGCAATACAAATGCAATGCTTTTGCAAGAGGTCAAGGGTAATTCGCCGCCTTGCTCGTATAGGCTTTCAATGATAGCCCAAAAGACACCAAGCCCGGCAACCCCATGTTCGCACAATACTTCTTGCAACTTGGGGTCATTGCGGGCATTGTAATCATGTGGAAAATACTCTTTCATGGCTTCATCCTTTTTTGTGATTCACCAAGCCCGAACAAGGCAAAATCATACTTGCAAGGGTCGCTTTTATCTAATTCACGCAATTGGGCGGTCAGTTCCTCGACCGTTGCCCGGTCATTCCCATTGCGGCTAATCAAGCCCATTTCCCGCCCGATGAGGGCAACATGGGTGTCAAGTGGTATCATCAATTGGCTTGGATTCACATTGTGCCAAATGCCCAAATCCACAATACCATCTTGCCGACACAACCAACGCAACATAAGATTCAACCTTTTGCAAGGTGAACCGCCTTTGTGTCTGTTAGGTGTCGGGTTGGAAAGATGTTTTGAGTATTCGCCGCCATTCGCTTGCGCGAACAATTCACGCAATCTTAAAAAGCCATCCCAAACGGTTTCATCTTGTCTGAATGCTATTGCCAAAGTGTTGCTTGTCAAGCACACAAATTGCAATCCCCGGCACATATACACCATATCCCGACCAAAGAATGTGCGGTGTATGTTCATTGTCGGGTCAATATCGTTGAACTGCCCAGACATAACAAATTCATAAGGGCGGTTTTTCATAATGTCGTGAAACATCTTCCGGCATCCTGTCAATATCTGCTTGCGGTTGCCCCAAGCGATTGTTGATGCAAGGAATGCGGCAATTTCAATGTCTTGTTGCTTGGTGTATGCCCGTGGAAACTGCACCGGGTCATTCGCAATGAAAGACGGGGTGTTGTATTGCTCCACAAGGACATCCAATTTTGTTTTCAAATCATTCATTGTTGCGACAATTAAGCCCCCGACCCGGCACAAGGCAAAGCCGAGGGCAATGGGTTAAACTTCAATGATGGCAATTTCCGGGGCGATTTCACGCACCTTTTCCAATTGTTCATCAATCACCTTGTCGCGCAAATCTTCAAGGGTTGCTTGCGCTCCGGGGGAAAGCAATACAAACGACACTTCACGCCCGTTCACTTGGGCGAATGTTTCCACCTCGATTGTTTCCGGCTGCATACCCTTGAAAATAGGCATTTGAACGGTGAATGATTCCGGCAAGTTGGAATTGACCACTTGGGCGAAATTGTCCGTCCTGTCGCCGTTTTCTTTCACATTACGGTCAATCTTGTTGTTCACATTGGCGGTGAAGTTCATCAGGCATGAAACCAACTTCATGTTTTCCCCACGGTCAGGAAAAAACGCACGGTTCATCTTGATAAACAAGCCAAGTTCCGTTGGTGTCCACACCTTGTTGCCGTTGATTCCGAACTCAACGAATTTGGGGTTGTAACCCAATTTGCCAACGATTTTGCCACGTGTGTATTCGTCCGCTTCATTGGTTATCAAGGTGATTTCAACCTTTTCACGGTTCACAAGGATATGGCAATTCTTTTGTTCAAATTGCCCGGCGTTGATTCTCTTGGTCAGAAACTCAACCACCGCACCGATAACACCCGACAAATCAATTTTGACTGGGGCTTTCGGTTCAAGTTCTTTGGGGGCTGCACCCTCACGAATCACCAATTCGGCTTTTGCCATGTTCGGTGCAAGATTTACTTGGAATTTTTCGTTTTGCATTTTCGTTTACTTTTGAATGTTAATTGTTTGTTCCTGTCTTTGCCTGTTCACCGACAACGATTCTTGGTTGAAACAATGTCGGTTGCAGCTCATCAGCGGTTGCCGGGCGGCTCTCTATCATGTCGCCCTCATCATTGTAGTATTCCGTTACCCTTGCTTCCCGGTCAGTGAATCGGTAACATACTTCGTTCACATACTCCGATTTTGCCTTGATGTTGGAAACCATGTTTGCCCGTGATTCTTTAAGCGGTTTCAAGCGTCCTTTGTATTCGGCTTGCTTCATTTCCGCTTCGATTTCGGCAATCTCAATTGACACGTTGGCAAGATTTTCTTTGTGTCCCTGCAATTCTTCCGGGGTGTATGGTTTCATGTACCCCTTATTCTCACAAGCATCGCAATTGTCTTTCAGAAAGGCAATGCGTTCCATCTTGTTTGTGTACTCTTTACCAAGCGACTTTCCCATAATGATTTTGTTTTATAGTGAAACATTTGGTTATCTGAACAACAAAAAGTCATTCCACAAGTCAATGAATTGTTCACCGAATTGGCGGGCGCGGGCGGATGTTTTGAAGCAAAGCCGAGAACCGAAATGCGCATCCGCATACGTAGCCGTACTAAGCGAATTCGCATACACGAACCCCGCAGCATCATCGGAATATACAAACCACGGAAACCACTTTGTTTGATTTCTATCCGAGAAATCAGGGGTGAAGCCATCTTCCTTGTTCCATGCTTGTGCAATGGTGAACAACTCATTCAAAGCGATAAGGGCTTTCACGTGCTTGGGGTTAATGTCATTCACCAAGCGGGCAACATCTGTAAGGTTCACGCTGTTGCCGGAAAGAATCTTCTTTGACACGGCGAAATCTCCGTTGGGCTTGCCGCCAAGATGCTTGCGGGCTTTCTCAAAGTCCGTAATGGCATCGTTTACATCCTTGATTTCGATTTCTTCAAGGGTAAAATCAAACGGTGTCAAGTAATCTTCATCATCGGAATCCAAATCTTCGTTGTGTTCCGTGATAAAGTCCATTATTTCGCCCCATGCTTCGTTCTTTGAATCGAACTTGCCGCAAATTTCTTGCGTTTTCTTGTTGGTTACTAAAAACTTCTTCATTTTACTTTTGAATTAAAAAGGTGATTTATTGAAATTTATTGTCATTCCACTTTCCGCAATGTGGATGGTCTTGCCTGTCGCTTCCATGATTCCTTGCCGGAACTCTTTTGCGTTTGAATTGCCATCGGAAAGGTGTATCAACACAATGTTGTTCACCTTTGACAAATCATTTGCAAGCAATGTTTCCCGGCACGTTACATATTCCATGTGGGATTTCATGGTTCGCTTTCTCAATGCACTTGGCAATCTGCCGGATTCAACATTGGCATCCAAAATATCTTGCCGAAAATTGCATTCAATCAAGATGTTGTGCAATCCTGCAAATGTATAGTGCAAATAATGCGTATCAGTGGCAAACAAGACCATGCCACATTCGGGGTGGTAAATCAAGAATCCGAAAGGTTCGGCGGCATCATGTTGGGTGTCGAATGCTTGAACCTTAAAATTGCCGATTTCGACAACACACCCGGCTTCCATCATAAGCGGGGACAAATAGGGGTTTTTGAACTTCTTTATCACCTCATGCAATGTCCCGGTGGACATATATACGGGGATGTGTGCTTGAATGAAGTTTTCAACGTGTTTGGCGTGGTCGCCGTGTTCATGTGATACGATTGCCCCTTTGATGCGTGAAACATCAAAATCAACCGCCTTTTGTACTTCCTTGAATGAAATACCACATTCGATTGCCAAGGCTTCCTTGCCGTTATCAAGCAAATAACAATTGCCCTTTGAGGACGACCCCAATACTTTCAACTGCATAATCTTTCGGATTTAGATTGTTAGAAACCGGGTGATTTTTGCGCTTGCTCTGCTTGTGGGACATCCGCCGGATTGTCGTTCTTGATTTCCCCGGTTTCGGTATCAACAACCGCTTTCACGGTCTTATCATCACCGTTTCCCAAATCCATGCTTATTTGCACCTTGTTGGCGTTGTCCTTGCGTTCTTCCTCCGGGTTGTCCTTGATTTCTTGATAATCGACATCCTGAATGTCTTGGTTTTCCTCGATGGTTTTCATGCCCATCGAAAGTTCCGGCGCATAAGCACTTGTCCAAAATGACGCGGCGCGGTACATCAACATTTGTTTGGTCATGGTCTGCCACTTTGAACCGTTCTTGGTGTACCAACCCTCTTGAATGGCAAGGCGGATGGAAACGGGCGAACTTTCCAACATCTTGTCCGAACCTTTGGCGGTTGTGTATGCGACACATTCAATATCCATCACCTTTTTGCCGTCAAATTGCTTGGTTACGGCACGTTTTGAACGTGAAGCGTTGTCCCAAACGTAATCCGTATAATCAACCATGCCCAACATACCTTTTTCGGTGAATCGGTATTGCAAGGGATTGAAACGCCCGCAAGTGTTCACGGTTGCGACAAGGAATTTACTTGACCAAGACGGCTTGCCATAGATGGGAACCATGTTTTGCATCACCATCAAAGGGCTTGCGCCGATACGTTGTGCAATCTCAATGGCAATCATGCAATTTGCCATTGCCTTTTCAATCGGGTTTTTGTCGCTCACCTTATACATATCCGGCACAAGTTCGGATGAAGCGAACAACTTGCATACACGTTGCATGGTGTCAAACTGCACCGGGTCAAAGAAGTTGAACCCTACTTGGGTGGGTTGTGAAACAACCACCGCATTGTTGCCTTTCGGCTGTAATTCGTTATTCATTGTTTATGATTTAATAGTTAGACTTATCGTTTCATTCCCCCCCCCCCCATGAATTTTTCGGCGATGGCTTCAACCATTGAAAGTTCAAGCCCCTTTTTCAAAAGCGGTCTTGTATCTTCTTGGTTGGCGAACTTGGCAATTGATGTTACAAGTTCCTTACCATTTCCGGCAACACCGATAATCTGCTTCATTGCATCCTCGCTTTCTACCGATTCAGTTGCAAGAACAATGATGCTTCGTTTGGCATCTTTTGCACTTACGGTTTCTTGCATTTCCTTTACAAATTCTTCCACCTTGGAAAGAAATGCGCTTTTCTTGTTTTCTTCCATTGTTACGAAATTTAATTGTTATTGAATTGTTAATTTGTTGTCTTTGGTAACAACAAGGTTTATAATCTGACTTTCGGTTGGTATAATCTCGTTCACACTTTCGCGACCATCAATGAATATCGGGGCGCAAATGCCATAATGTCGGCAAAGGGTGTTGATAATGTCCAACCCGGCATTGACTTGTCCGGCGGTGTTGGCACTGCCATAGGGAACACCTTTCACAAGCGGGATGCACGTTTCAATGGCATTTCCATCAAATGTATAATCGTATAATCTGAAAGCCACGTGCTTAAACATGGCATTGATACGCTTTTCGCATTCATCAATCTTGGTTTTGGTGAACTGCTCAACGGTGTATTCTTCACGCTCAACATCGGCAATCTGTTGGGCTAAATTCTTGCCGTTTTCTTCAAGGCGCGAAATCTCCTTTTCGGCACGTGCAATGGCATCACGTTTTGCAAGCCTTTCTTTCAGACCATCACGGGTTTTGCCCCATTCGGCTTTTTGATTCTGCAATTCCGTTGTATCTGCCCCGGAATTGTCGGTTGAAATGGTTGCTTCAATGTCGGCAACCTCCTTTTGCTTTGCAGCCCATCCGGGGATGTTTTCAGGAACAACGGCGGCGGCATCAACAACCGGGATTCCAGCAATGGATGCTTTGAGGGCTTCAAGTTCCTTGCCCAAAGATTCACTTTGCTTCTTGGAATCCTCGATTGATGCTTTGATGCTTTCAACCTTTGCTTCATGCTCCTTGATTCTCTCACCAAGTTTTTTGCCTTTGTCGGTAATGTCGTTGCACTTGTCGGCTTGTGCCTTATTGAACACTTCACGGGCATGGGAAAGCATGGATTCGGGCAACTGCTGTCCACAATGCGGGCAAACCGTTTCACCGTTGTATTGCTTTTCATTCTCTTTGTACCACTCTTTGCGGATTGAATCTTGTTCTTCTTTCAGTTTGTCAATATCCCGGTGAATACGTGCGATTTCAACTTGCCTGTTGGTTATATCCTTTTTTACGGAATCAAGTTCACGTTCCTTGTCCTTGATGCTGCTTTCCAACTCACGGCGTTTGCTGTTGGCTTCAAAGGCGGCGTTTTGCGCTTCTTCCTTTGCCTTGAAAACAAGTTGTTGGCATTCGGATTTCAAAGCGTTTGCCTTGTTCTGCTTCGCTTGCTCGCTCTCATACTTCTTGCGGATTGCGGCGGTAACATCGGCAATGGCTTTGTCTATGTCGGCAATTTCCCTGTCTGCACGTTCAATCTCAACTTCGATGGCATGGAAATCTTCGTTTTCCGGCATCATCTTATTGGTTTGGTCAATGCGTGGTTGGATTTGTTCAAGTTCGCCTTTCAAACGCTTCTTTTTAGCCGCCATTTCGGTTTTGAAATCTGCAAGTGATTTGCCGCTTATCTTATCAAGTAAAAGGGCAAATTCGGGCTTCTGTGAAGCAATTTCGGCATCCGTGATTGTTCCGGCAAGTTGGAACAATTGTTCACGTTGTAACTTCCAATCCATGCCCACAAAGAAAGCCGGGTTGGTTATCATCTTGAACACGGATGAATCAATGATTGCTTCAATGCGCTTGGTGTATTCTCCGACTTTCACGGGGGTTTCATTCCACCAACATTCCGTATGGTTGCCCTTGAACACACGTTCAACCTGTCCGCGTGGTTTTACCCAATCTTCGACAAAGGCACGTTTCAAGATGATTTCTTCACCATCAACGGAAATGACACCCGATACGCTGCACTCCACTTCGTGAAGCACTTTTCCGTCAATGCGCGTTCTAACTTCGTAATCTTTACGGTCAAGGGTATCTTTGCCGAACAACAACCAAATGAATGCGTCAAAATGTCTTGATTTTCCAAGACCATTGTCGCCGGAAATGGTTGTAACATCAGCATTGAAAACCGTTGTCCGTTCCTTTTCACCTTTGAAGTTTACAAAGGTTAAGGACTTCAATGTTACTTTCTTCATTGTTGCGAATTTTATTTGTTATTAAATAGTTCCAAAGCCAATTCAACATCAACCACAATTATACGCCCGTGTTGGGTAATCGCCTTGTCAATGCGCCCACTTCGTTTGATGCGGTTTGCGGTTGTCATACTGCAATTGAATATCTGCGCAATTCCGGCAATGCCATACACCTTGCGATGTTCCTTGATTTCTTGGGGGGCTTGCCGGGGTGTGCCTTTTGCACTTTCCAACAATTCCATAAGCTGCCCAACCGTTAAATCAATGATTCTTGTATGTGGGTCAATGTTTATCATTCTTCATCTTCCTTGAAATAATCGGGGATTGGGATTTTCTTCAATAAATGTGCGGATGCGGCAAAACTTGCCATTTCGATAAGGTAAAACCAAATCGGGGCATCTTCCGTGCTGCACAAAAGGCAAAGCGATATTGAGAACCACCAAACCACGGCTTTTTGTTTTTTTGTTAAGCCTTTGAGAACAAAGGCATCCTTTAATTCTTTCATTGTTGCGAAATTTTGAAGTTAAACGAATGGTGAGAAATCCCCATCAGCCTTTCGGCGACCACGTACACGGCAAATTCTTGTCGTTGTTGTCCGGGCATTACGTGCCATAATCACGTTGTCATTTGACCACATTTGAGGTATCAGAATACCCAAAAGGAACAATGCAAGCACTTTTCTTTTGAATGGTGAAAGTTCAAATGATATGTGAAATGTCATGCAAAACCACCACGCGGACAATTCATTTACCTTGGTGCATCTTGTTTTCTCAAAGATATTCCGGGCATGATTTTCAACCGTTCTTTCCGAAATATAAAGACGGTTCGCAATATCCTTTTTGGTTGCGCCCCATGCGAATAATTCCGCAATTTCGGATTCGCGTTTGGTGAGTTTTACGGCATCTTCTATCATTCTGCAATCCCCCAAACATCAGTGATTCCAAACTCCGAAAAGACATCTTCCACCGCCTTGGCTTCGGACACTTTCGGCTCAACCTTGCCTTTCATTCGGACAAGGAATGCCGCCCGCGTTGTTACGTTCAATGCCGCCATCAATTTTTCACGGCACATGGGTATATCGCCGTTACGAACTTGCGACCAACCCTTTGAAAATGAAAATTGTTCTTTGCTCATTGTTCTTAAACTTTTATAAATTTTCGACCTCTTTTTGTGCAATCTCACGAAAATGACGTAATTTTGCTATTTGTTTGCGTAAAACTTTGCATTACCTTTGCATTGTTTTCGTTTACGTTTGCAAAGATACGGCATATTGTGCGAAAAACCAAACTTTTTTCACACAATTTTGCGTGTTCAAATATGTTAAAATATATAACTCGTTGAATATGAACGATTTTGATATTAAGAAACTTCGTGAACAATTGAATGTTTCGCAAGAAAGGCTTGCGGAAATGCTTGGTGTGCATCCAAGAACGGTTCAAAATTGGGAATCAGGCACAACGATTCCCAAGGCTAAACACGCAATTTTGCGTGAACTTGTGTTGAAGTCGCAAAAATACGCCGGGGGTGCGGAACAAAGCAACATCAATGGTGATAATATCAACGGCAACAATGTAACGGTGAACAAGACGGACACTGAAAGACTTATGGAATTGCTTGCAAGCAAAGAACAATCGCTTGCAAAGGCGCAAGAACACATTGATAAATTATTGGTGATTATAGACCGCTTAACTAAATAGAACTATGGAAAGAATACAAATCAAGGTAAATGACTATTACGGCAACCCGTCTTATTACTCGGTAATGCCGGAATCCATCTTTGATGTACTTGAACTTGCATCATTAAAAGGTGAAGAATTTGTGTCGGTGGATAAATCGGCATTTGACAAAATGATTGTTGAATACAACAAAAAGATGAAGCCATGCGAATAACAACAATCATTGTTTGCTTGTGTTGCCTTGTCGCTTGCTCTGCACCATCACGACAAAACAAGTACAACAACCCAAAACAAGCCGAATTTGATTCTATCGTTCAAGTATATTACAAGAAGCATCTTGACACATTTAATGATATTGTCGAAAAGGATTTGGCAAGCGAATATAAAATGAAAGTGGATTCCTTTTTTAATGAAACAAGGGTTGAAAATTGGGAATTTATACTTCAAGGCTTGGAGGTGAACGACAAAATGATTGGCGACACCTTATATAAATGTGTTACATTTGATTTGAAGAATGGTCTTGACATCGTGCCAAGAATCACATTCAAATCAACGTATCTAACAAAGGCGGAATCTTGCAATTCCGATTCCACGTTTATAAAGTTAAAAGGCGTTGGCAATCTTGAAAAGGTCATTTTTTCGGGGTATCTGCCAAAATATAATGATGGTTATATTTCCAATGACCCACTTAATATGTCATATTCCGATTTTACCTTTTTAATTAAAGATATAAGTAAGACAAAATGAAGAAAAGCATAAACCCACGTGCAATTGCCATCCAAGAAAGGTTTTTTCAAGCCTTGGACATCCTTATTGAATCAAAGGAACTGCCCGGATTGAAAACCTTTTGCACGGACAACAACTTGAACCGAACAAAGTATTCACGCATCAAGAACGCTTTGGGCAAGCCTATAGAGGAAAGCACGTACAAAATGATTGATATTGATGCTTTGGCGGCTATCTGCAAGGATTTCGGGGTGTCGCCTGAATGGTTGTTGCTTGGTCGTGGAAAAATGCTTAAAACGGAAAAGAAATGAAAATTCAGTGGGGCGTAAAATTTATATTGCACAAACGGCATTCAGGGGACACAAAAGCATCCATCCGAATGCGTGTAACATTGCGCGGGCAAACACCGCTTGATTTTCCGACACGACATGAAACCGCATTGTCTGAATGGGATGCCATGCAACAACGTGTTGTTGCCACCTCTCCGGCGGCTTCCGTGATAAACCGAACCATTGATGAATGGAAAGCGGTTGTCAATGAAATTTTCGCCCGGTATGAATTGATTGAAAAACGTGTTCCGACCGTTGGGGAAATCAAGGATTTGTTCAATGACATGGTGGGGCGCAAGACAAAGACGAATGAAAGTGTGCCGAACCCCGGCGACAATCTGTTTGCCGTGTTCGACATCTTCACGGACACGATGGGCAAGCAAAATCAATGGACGGATGCAACACACGAAAAGTTTGCAGCCTTGAAAAGGCACTTGAAAGACTTTGACCCCAAGTTGTCTTTCCCGCAAATTACGGAATCAAAGATGCAAGCATATCTTGGCTATTTGAACAAGCAAGGATTCCGAAACACAACCATTGCCAAGCATCTTGCATTTGTGCGTTGGTTTTTCCGTTGGGCTGCTTCAAAAGGATATTATGATGGTGATATTCACGACACATTCAAACCAAAATTGAAAGGGACGGACGGCAATTCAAAGGAAATTATCTATTTGACCCAAGCCGAAATCAAGTTGTTGGAGAATTACCAATTTTTGCCGACACAAAAGGCACTTGAACAAGTCCGGGATGTTTTCTTGTTCTGTTGCTTCACCGGGTTACGATATTCGGATGTTGCCAAATTGAGAAAAACGGATGTTAAAGACGGATTCATTGATGTTGTAACACAAAAGACCGTGGACGGCTTGCGCATTGAGTTGAACAAGCATTCACAAGCCATCCTTGACAAATACAAAGACAAACCGTTGCGCGGTGATTTGGCTTTGCCTGTCATTGCCAATACAAAGATGAATGCACACTTGAAAATCTTGGGGCAAGTGTGTGGCATTGATGAACCGATAAGAATTGTATATTTCCAAGGGAATGTCCGGCATGAAGAAGTGTTCCCAAAGTGGGCGTTGCTCACCACCCATTGCGGACGGCGTACATTTGTTGTTACCGCCTTACAACTCGGAATCCCAAGTGAGGTGATAATGAAGTGGACGGGACACAATGATTTTTCGGCAATGAAACCATACGTTAAAATTGTCGATGAATTGAAAGAACAAGCAATGTCCCGGTTTGACAACTTATGATGGTACACGAATTTTCCAAGTACACGATTTTGTACACGATTATTTACCTATTTTGTGGCATTGTATGGTATTAGTGAGTATCACAAAAATAACAAAACACCGATAAATCGTTGATTTTACGGCATTTTGGCATTTTATGATATTGGGCAATGCGGAAAGTCTTAGTCCCTCACTCTCCGCTGAACGTGCTGGACAGAAATGGTCAGCAAACGGACAAAAAGCTACAAATCAATGATTTGTGGCTTTTTTTATTGCCCGAAAGTCCTGCTTCCAAGACTTCAAAAGTACGGTAAAAGGGGTCAGCGGATTTTCCCGGTTGGTATGATGGGAAAAGTACTTGCTCATATCAGGCATATTGAGTAGCTTTGCATCATGGAATCAATAAAACTATTACGTGCTATATTACCAGAGGTTTTGATAGATAATTTTGATGTTGTGAAATTTGACAAGACCTCAACTCGTTTTGACATATACCTTGATGAGAAAAAAGTGATGATGCGTGAAGATAAACGCAATAGTCACGTTATATCTCATGGTTTTAGTGAATATCGTACCATTCAAGACTTTCCAATTCGTGGTCGAGCAACTTATCTACATGTTCGCAAGCGTAAATGGTTAGACAAGGAAACCGGTGAGATATTCAGTTATTCTTGGGATTTATCAGAACACGAAGAAACACGACTCAACTCCGAGTTTGTGTCTTTTTTAAAAGAATGAGATAGAGTCAACTCCAGTAAGTATTAGTTCTTTAGGAAAACGCTATGGATTGAATGGACAGACCCTACGCAAACAATACAAGGAAGTTATAAGTGGGTTCAGAGAATGGGTAGAAGCTGATCATGCGAATGAATACCTCATATTCCCTGACAACATTGGAGAAAATTTAAGTTTGGATGAAACAAGCCTAAGTAATGGTGATGTTTATACTTTGCTTACAAACAAAGCCGGAAAAGGAAAGAAAGGAACATTAGTAGCTATTATTCAAGGAGTTTCAGCAGATAACATCAACAAAATACTTCGAAAAATACCTTATAAACACCGTGAGAAAGTAAAAACAATAACTACGGATTTATCATCAGCAATGATGCTTATTGCGAAAACTACATTCCCCTCCGCAACACTCATAAATGATCGCTTTCACGTCCAGCAATTAATGAATGAAGCCGTAGACCAGTTGAGAATTGCTTACCGATGGGAAGTTCTTGAACGTGAAAATGAAGAAATCAGACAGTATCGGGAAAAAAGAAAAGCAGCTATTAGTAAGGAAGAACGTGACCTTATTGGCAAATGGGTACCTAAGCGCTATTCAAATGGAGAAACACTTCCACAAATTTTGGCTAAGGGCAGACATGTTCTCAGGAAGCACAAGAGTAAGTGGAACGAACAACAGCAACAAAGAGCACAAGTCTTGTTTGAACAATTTCCTCGTTTGGAACAAGCTTATGGACTATGCTTAAAACTAACTGACGTTTTTAACAAAAGGTTTAAAATAGGAGAAGCACGACTTGCTCTTGCTAAATGGTATAATGAAGTGGAGATGTTTGATTGCAAGGAGTTTAATAGAGTCCTTAATACGTTTGCTAATTACAACGATAGTATTCTAAACTACTTCATTGATAGATTAACTAATGCTTCTGCTGAATCATTTAATGCTAAAATCAAAGCATTTAGAAGTCAGTTGAGAGGAGTCGAAGATATAAAATTCTTCATGTTTAGAATAACTACTCAATATGCCTGATATGGGTAAGCGCTTTTCCCATCATACCAACCGGGAAAATCCGCTGACCCGGTAAAAGACAAAGTTTCGTTACTAAATCGTTACCTATTCCCTGCCGGACAAAAACGGTAACGAATTGTCCATAAATGACCTGATAATGACTATATTAGTCCATAGTCTGCATAACTCGAAAACGAGAGGTAAAAACTAATTTTGCAACTAAAAATTTTGAGTTATGAAATCGACATTCAAGGTTCTTTTTTATTTGAAGAAAGGTTCTGAAAAGAAAAACGGCGAGGTTATGATTATGGCACGCATCACCATAGACGGCAAACTTTGCCAGTTCAGTACGAAACAGAGCATCCAGCCCGACAACTGGAGCATTGCTGCGGGCAAAGCCAAAGGCAGGGATGCCGGGAGGATAAACGCCCTTTTGGACGACATACGTTCTTCCCTGAATACCATTTACCACGAAATGCAGCGGCGTGACAACTACGTGACCGCCGAGAAAGTGAAAAACGAGTTTTTAGGTCATAGCGAGAGCCACGAAACAATCCTTTCATTGTTCCAAAAGCACAATGACGATGTGAAGCAGCTTGTGGGCATATCCAAGACGATAGCGACCTACCGCAAGTATGAAGTGACCCGCCGCCACCTCGCTGAATTTATCCAAAGCAAGTACAATGTATCGGACATATCCATAAAGGAGATAAGCCCGATGTTCATTACCGATTTTGAGTTGTATTTGCGTACCGCCTGCAAGTGCGGCTACAACACCACCGCCAAGTTCATGCAGTTCTTCAAGCGTATCATCATC